>MDTE01162660.1_pt1 | contig 15114 bp, 21 predicted proteins | sample 811231 | NCBI WGS metagenome assembly MDTE01 (sample SAMN05326651, study PRJNA326480) | marine metagenome | isolation source: seawater | place: Indian Ocean: Red Sea | collected 2010 | reverse complement strand
TTCAGATAGTTCTATAGATATGTACATAAGATGTTTTACAGTTACGGATGATTGGAACGAGTGGCTTGCAGTTAAAGAAAGATTAGTAATAGAAATAAAACAAATTGTTGAAAATAATAAAGCATCTTTTGCCTTTCCAAGCCAGTCAATTTATGTGGAGAAAAAATAATGAAATCTATTTTAATATTAGTAGATAGTATTGTTTCAATTTATATTTGGGTATTAATTATTAATGCTTTACTTAGTTGGTTGATAGCTTTTAGCGTTTTAAACACCTCTAATCGTTTAGTTTATTCCTTGTTAGATATTAGTTATAAAATGACAGATCCACTTTTAAGACCTATAAGAAATTTTCTACCTAATCTTGGCAGTATAGATATTTCCCCGGTAGTTCTTATTTTACTTTTAATGTTTGCAAGAAATCTAATCTTTGAATTTTTCGCACCTGCTATGTTTTAAATATGATTATTGATGGAAAAAAAACAGCAGCAAAACTAAGAGAAGAACTAAAGAAAAAAATAATAGATCTTAAATCTAATTTTAATCTTGTTCCAGGACTAACTGTAATTTTGATTGGAGAGGACCCCGCTAGCAAGATCTATGTAAAAAATAAAGAAAAATTTGCTAAGGAAGTTGGAATAAATTCTGAAGTAATAAAGTATCCTGAGAATGTTGAAGAAAAAACTGTTTTAGAAAAAATCAAGGAATTAAATAACAATAAGAGTATTTCCGGTATATTAGTTCAGTTACCTTTGCCCAAGCATATTCAAAAAAGAAAAGTCATAGAAACGATATTACCTGAAAAAGATGTAGATGGTTTTCATCCAGTAAATGTGGGAAATTTATCATCTGGATACGATAGCAGCATTCCATGCACACCATTAGGCTGTTATTTATTACTCAAGGAAACAGAAAAAAACTTAAATGGTAAGCATGCAGTTATTATTGGAAGATCAAATTTAAATGGCAAACCTATGATGCAATTACTTTTGAAAGAAAACTGTACAGTAACAATAACTCATTCAAAGACAAAAGATTTAAAATCCGAATGTATTAGAGCAGACATAATTATAGCTGCAGTTGGAAGGCCTAAATTAGTAAAAAAAGACTGGGTAAAAAGGGGAGCAATAATTATTGATGTAGGAATAAATAAAACAGATAAAGGCATAGTAGGCGATGTTGATTTCGATGAAGTTTCCAAGGTGGCAAAAGCAATAACACCAGTTCCTGGCGGGGTAGGTCCTATGACAATAGCTTGTTTGCTAAGTAACACAGTAGAGTGCTTCAAAAGATCTAATTCTTAAAAATAACTAAGTTATATATTTTATCTAGATGAAATTATTTTTAATTTTAGGAAATCAATTATTTAATCCAAAATATTTACAAAAATATTCAGATTATATCTTTTATATGTCAGAAGATTATGACCTCTGTTCGTTTCAAAAACATCATAAGCTCAAAATCTTGCTATTTTTATCATCAATGCGTTCATTTAGAGATGAATTAAAAGCAAAAAAAATTAATGTTATTTACAATGATTGTTTAAAAGACTTCAAAAAACCCTACGAAAAAAAACTTGAAAAAACTATTAAAGATAAAGGGATAAAAGAAATAAGCTTTTTTGAAATAGAGGATATTTTTTTTGAGAAAAGGTTAAAATCATTTTTTAAAAAAAAGAATATAAAATTTAATGAGATAAAAACTCCAATGTTTCTTACTTCTAGAGAAGAATTTAAGGGATACTTAAATAAAACCAAAAGACCTTTTATGGCAAATTTTTACAAAATGAACAGGTCAAAATTAAATATTTTAATGAATAAAGATGGAACCCCTAAAGGTGGCAAATGGAGTTTTGATGAAGATAATAGAAAAAAATTACCGGATAAAATTTCAATACCAAAACATCTTAAATTTAAAAACACTCCACACACAGAAAATTTAAAAAAATTTATTGAAATAAATTTTAAAACTCATCCAGGATCCACAAATAATTTTTGGTTCCCAACTACAAGAGTTCAGAGTCAAAAACTTCTAGATCATTTTTTACAAAATAAAATCAGTCTTTTCGGAGATTATGAAGATGCTGTAAGTAAAAAATCTAATACTTTATTCCATAGTGCATTAAGTCCCTTGATAAATATTGGTTTAGTAACACCAAAAGAAATTTTAGAAAAAATTAATAAATTTGAAAATAAAGTCAGAATTAATTCATTGGAAGGTTATATTAGACAAATAATAGGTTGGAGAGAATTTATGAGAGGAATTTATCAAAATTATAATTATCAGATGGAAAATAAAAATTTTTTTAATCATAAAAATAAAATGAAAAAATCTTGGTATAATGGTACCACTGGTTTAGAGCCTCTTGATTACTCAATTAAAAATGCACTCAAGTATGGCTGGTCTCATCATATCGAAAGATTAATGATACTGGCAAATATTATGAATCTTTGTCAAATTCAGCCAAAGCAAGTTTACAAGTGGTTTATGGAAATGTTTGTCGACTCTTCTGATTGGGTTATGGCACCAAATGTTTATGGAATGGGACTTTTCAGCGATGGAGGAATATTTGCGACCAAACCTTATATTTGTGGATCAAGCTACTTTCTTAAAATGATGGATTTTAAAAGAGGTGAGTGGTGTAATACTATGGATGGCCTTTACTGGAATTTTATAAATAAAAATAGAAAATTTTTTCAAAAGAATCCAAGACTTTCAATGATGGTAAGAATTTTTGATAAAATGAAAAGTGAAAGAAAAAAAATTATTTTAAACGCAGCTGAGAAATTTATAAAACAGAATACTATTTAAAGGTGATAAAAAAACAAAATTTACCCAAAAAAATCTGCCCAATATGTAAAAGATCTTTTACTTGGAGAAAAAAATGGAGATTAAACTGGGATAAAGTAAAATATTGTTCAAAAAAATGTTCAAGATTATAATAAAATTTTTAACTTTTTCTCTTATAGTATCATCATATTTTTCACATGCCTTTTCCAACGATCAGTTAATCAAATCTTTAAAAGAAGGTGAAAAAATCATTTTTATAAGACATGCTTTAGCACCAGGTAGTGGAGATCCTTCTAATTTTAAATTATATGATTGTGGAACTCAAAGAAATCTGAATGTTGAGGGAATTCAACAATCACAAAAAATTGGTTTATTTTTCTCAAAAAATAAAATTCCGATCGATAAAGTTTTATCTAGCGAATGGTGTCGATGTAAAGACACAGCAAAGTTTGCATTTAATAACTATCAAACATTTGATGCTTTGAACTCTTTTTTTTCTGAACGATTTCAAAAAAATAAGGCTAAGCAAATGAATGAGTTACAAAATTTTTTAAAAAAATGGAAAAGCAAAAAAAATTTAGTCTTAATTACTCATTATGTTGTTATTTTAGAAGCTTTAGACAAAGCCGTTTCTTCAGGAGAAATTGTTGTTGCAGATAAAAATTTAAATTTGATTGGAAGTATAAGTAAATATTAGCCTATATTTGATCTACCACCATCAACACCAATTATTTGACCAGTAATCCAAGAACTTTCATTTGATAATAAAAACTTTGCCAGAGCTGCTGAATCTTTACCTTCACCAACTCTTTTAAGCGGATGTTGTTTTGCAATTCCTTCTGCAATTTTTGGATTTTTTAAAATTTTATTAGCCATTTTAGAATTGCTCATACTAGGAGCTATACAATTGACTCTTACGTTTGGAGAAAGTTCAGATGCTAAAGATACAGTTAAACCCTCTAATGAAGCTTTAACAGGTGAAATTATGCTATGATTTGGAAACCCTTGCTTTACTGCTACGGTAGAAAATAAAACTATAGATCCATTATTTTTTTTTAAACTTTGTTGAAATTTTTTTACGATATCATAAATAGGAAAAAGATTTAAAGAGAAGCATTTAAGAATATCTTTCTTTGAAATTAAATTTATTGGTTTTAAATCAATCGAACCAATACAGTAAGCCAACCCACTTATTTCAGCATCACCAACATCTTTCTCAATTTTCTCCATAAAATTATCTTCTAAGACATCAGCTACACTAAAAGAGTGACCTGTTTCATCCGAGAGCCTGGATACATCTTCTTCATTTTTTGCAACTAAATGGCATCCGATTGGACCATTACTAAATAATTTTGCCAATGAACTTCCAACAGCTCCTGTAGCACCGAATATTAAAATTTTTCCTGCCATTAAATTAATTCTTTCTTGAAAGTTGTAATTTCTTTGCCACTGAGAAACTTAAAAAAGTTAAATAAGTTCCTGTTATAAAAAGAGCATTTGCAACTATCATCGTAACTTGAGTGACTTCTAAATATGAAAACATTAAATATGCAAATCCTATCATCAGATCCCAAACTCCAAATAGCAGGAGATAAAGAGGCCACCTAGTACTTTGTTTTAAAGATTTAAAATCGGATATACGATTTTTAATGTAATCATTTCCTAATGCGACCAACATTAAAGGAATTATAAAAAAGAAAATCCAAAGATAAATTGCCATATTAAAATTTTTTTCAACCCAAATTTTTGGAAAAAGATCTGTTTCATGAAGAAATGTCCAAAAAACAAGATATCCAAACATGTAGTAAGCTACTATTGCAATAAGTTGTTTCATTATCTATTAAGCTTCTTCCCCAGGATTTTGTTTATCCATACCTAATTTTTTGCTGTATCTAAGTTTCAAAAAGAATACTGATAACGCTAATAACAATATTGCTGAGCCTTGATATATTAAATTGATCGAAGCGCTATCTTTATCTTGTAATATGATTAATCTCGATAAAGCGGTAATTGCTATTAACAATGGATAGGTAATTCTTATGGTTTTGCTTCCCCAGAACGCACCGATCATTCCAATAACTTCTATGTAAATAAACATTAAAAGCAGATCTGCTAGTGTAACTCTTTGAGCATTGTACATTGAATTAATTTCGAAGCCAAAAGCCAATACCGTACCAACTAATATAAATATAACAGCGACTAACTGAATATTTCTTATTATAGAGTTCATGCTCATAACTTTTTTATATATGCTAATTTTTTCTAGGCTCTTAGCTTTCTTGCCGCACCCAATATAAATCTCTCAACTTTTGACTTTTTAAAAGATTTATTCTCTTCAAAAGAGACTTTTTTTACTGAGTATGCTTTGCTTTTACTTTGTCTTGATAAAATCGTAACGGTGCCTTTGTACAATTTAAGTTTGACAAATCCATTAACTTGATTTTTTTTAAGGTCAACAATTCTTTGTAATTCAAATCTAGATTTAGAATACCAAAACCCATTGTAAATGAGTTCAGCATACTTTGGCATAATCTCATCTTTTTGATGCATAGTTTTTCTATCTAAAGTTACAGACTCCATGGCCCTATGTGCGATCATTAAAAGAGTTCCTCCTGGTGTTTCGTATACTCCTCTTGATTTTATTCCAATAAATCTATTCTCAACTAAATCAACTCTTCCAATCCCATTTTTTCCTGCAATTAAATTTAATTTCTGTAAAAGTTTTGACGGTGATAATTTTTTATTATTTACAGAAATAGGATCACCCTTTTTAAAGCCTATTGTTACATAAGATGATTTATTTGGTGCTTTCTCCGGAGAAACTGTTCTTTGAAAAATATATTCAGGGGCTTGCTTTTTGGGATCTTCTAAAATTTTACCTTCCGTTGAAGTATGGTAGAGATTATCATCAACAGAAAACGGCGGTGCTCCCTTTTTATCTTTTGGTATTGGTATGTTATGTTTTTTTGCATATTTAATTAAATCTGTTCTTGATTTTAATTTCCAAATTCTCCAAGGTGCAATAACTTTTACTTTGGGTCCAAAATAATAATATCCTAGCTCAAATCTTACTTGGTCATTTCCTTTACCAGTTGCGCCATGCGAAACAGCAAAAGCTTTAAACTTTTTTGCAATAGCAATCTGTCTTTTTGCAATTAAAGGTCTAGCTATAGAAGTTCCAAGTAAATAAGCACCTTCATACAAAGCGTGTCCTCTTATCATGGGATATATGTAATCTTTAACAAATGTATTTTTTAAATCTTCAATAATAATATTTTTTACACCTAATCTCTTTGCATTTTTAATAATTTTATTCTTACTCATTACCTGACCTAAATCTGCTGTGTAAGCAATCACTTCAGAATTATAATTTTCTTGCAGCCATTTGAGAATTATAGAGGTATCCAGTCCTCCTGAATAAGCTAGAACAATTTTATTTTTTTTTTAGTTTTAAGCACAACTTTTTTTTGCGGCATTGTAGGCTTTGGTAAAGCCCATCATCGAATAAAGATCTTTTGTTCTACTACCATTTTTAGATGTTGCTGCAACCGACAACTTAGAAGCTTTTTTCATTGTTTTAATTAAATTAAATTCTTCTTCACCATCTATTAACCAGGCAAAATTTCCTTGAGAAAAAAAAGAAAACTCATTTTTTCCACTTATAGCAATCACAGAAGATGATTTATATTCATGACCACTTGTGACACTAATTTCATCTTTAATTTTTTCAGATTTTCTGAAGGTTACAAATAATCTTGATTGTTCTCTTTTAAAATTTTTTGGGTATCGTTCTAGAGGTATTGCTTGCGCAAAACAAATTTTATCTTTGCCATTGGTATAAACAAAGCTTTCCCAATTTTTAAATTTTCCGACACTTTTAGGTTCTGCAGCATAAAGCACAGTGGAAAAAAGTCCTGAAATAAATATAAGTAAAAATAAAACTTTTTTAGTCATTTAATTTTGATTAATTTATGCAATCTATACAAATTTATTATCTTTTCAACACTTCTTTAATTTATGGAGAAGGATTTGGATTATTTTGATGTACCAAGTTTATTTCGTCTATAATTTGCTGATCTAGAGAAACGTTAATACTATCAATATTTTCTTTAAGCTGCTCCATTTTTGTTGCACCTATTATGTTACTTGTTACAAAATCTCTTGAATTAACAAATGCTAAGGACAATTTTGCTAAAGAAATTTTATATTTTTTTGAAATTTTATAATATTCATCTATTGCATCGTAGGTCCTTGTATTATGGTATCTGTGATAATTATCATAATGAAGATCCAGCCTAGAGTTTTTCGGGATTTGCTTATTTCTATATTTTCCAGTTAAGTATCCTACAGCCAGTGGAGAATAAGCTAACAAGCCAGTTTTCTCTCTGATCGAAATTTCTGACATTCCAATCTCATAGGTTCTGTTTACTAAACTATAAGGATTTTGAACAGAAACAATTTTGGGTAAATTTTCTTTTTGCGCAATTTGTAAAAATTTTGAAAATCCCCATGGAGTTTCATTTGATATACCTATGTATCTAATTTTTCCTTGATCAATAAATTTCTTCAATACTTTCAAAATATTACTAAAATTATTCCACTTTTTTTCATTTTCATTATGTACATAACCAAACCCACCAAAATAATTTGCTTTTCTTTCTGGCCAATGCAATTGGTACAAATCTATATAATCAGTTTTTAATCTTCTTAAACTTTCATTTAAGGCTTCTTCTAAATTTTTTTCCGAGAATTGTTCTCCCCCGCCCCGGATCCATTTGAGTCCTGGTCCCGCAATTTTACTTGCTAGTATAATTTTTTCTCTATTTTTTTTAGCTTGAAACCAATTACCTATAATCTCTTCTGTTTTACCGTAAGTTTTTTCCTTTGGCGGTATGGCATAAAGTTCAGCTGTATCAAAAAAATTTATGCCTTTCTCTACAGCATATTCCATTTGTTCAAAACCTTCTTCCTGTGTATTTTGTTCACCCCAGGTCATTGTTCCTAAACAGATGAGACTTACTTCTAAATCGGTATCACCAAGCTTTTTAAATTTCATTAAATCCTTATTTTAATGGTTTTTTTTAAAGCAATTATTGCCTATTGAAAAGTCATTAAAAAATCATATATTAATTTTATGGCATTAAACAAACAAACCACTTCAGCAAGGTCATCGGCTTCCGAAGCTATTATTGATCAGGGTTTAAGAGCCCATATGCTTAAAGTTTATAACTACATGGGGTCAGCCTTATTAGTTACAGGTATTGTTGCTTTACTAACTTTAAAGTTTTCGGTTAATTCTTTGTCACCTTTAGATCTATCTCCATTAGGAAACTCGCTTTACAATTCAGGCTTGGCTTGGGTGGTAATGCTTGCTCCACTTGGTGTTGTACTCTATATGAGTTTTGGAATTAGAAAAATGAGTGTAACTAAAGCTCAATCAACTTTTTGGATTTTTGCAGCTTTAATGGGGCTGTCTTTATCATCTATCTTTCTTATTTATACAGGAACGTCCATTACAAGAGTATTTTTTATTACAGCTGGAACTTTTGGTGCAATGAGTATTTATGGTTACACAACAAAAAGAGATTTAACCAAATTTGGATCATTTTTAATGATGGGATTAATTGGAATTATAATCGCATCAATAGTAAATATTTTCATGAAATCTCCTATGATGTATTTTGTGATTTCAATTCTAGGAGTACTAATTTTCGTAGGTCTAACTGCTTATGATACACAAAAAATTAAAAATATGTATTTAGCAAGTGATAGCGGTGAAATCTCAGGAAAAAAAGCTGTAATGGGTGCTTTAACTCTATATCTTGATTTCATAAATCTATTTATAATGCTCTTAAGACTTTTCGGTCAAAGAAGATAAATTTTCATTTTACTAATTTTAATTTTGTCCACTCTGTTTTATTAATTAGATTGTCCAGATTTTGAGATTTTTTTATTATTTTTCCGTTTTTATCTAAAATATAGAATTTTTCTATTTTATTTTTTGGGTTTAAATTTTTTGATATTCTATAAATAGGTTTTTCTGATGCTGTCCGATAGATATCAAAAGTAATCTCTTTTTTATTTATAGAAAGACCATAGTCTTTCCAGTCACCAGCAGATACTTTCCTGGCATAGAGATTTAGTATAGATTGTAGTTCTTTTCTGAAAAAAAACTCTTCTTTTTTCGGAAATTTATTATTTACAATTAATTTTAATTTACTCATCACTCTTTTTATATTTTTTTAACAAAGGTATTTGAAAAGCAGTAAAAACAAATGTCAATGGTAATATTCCCCAAACTTTAAAATTAACCCAAATTTCCTCAGTTTGTGTTCTCCATACAAATTCATTTAGTATTGCCAGAAAAATAAAAAAGAATGCCCATCTATAATTAAGTTTATCCCAACCGGACTCCTCTAATTTTAATGAACTTTTAAATAAAATTTTTAAAAAATTTTTATTTAAAAAAATTCTTCCACCTAACAAAACAATTGAAAAAATTATATTAATGACAGTAGGTTTTAAATAGATAAAAATTGGATTTTTAAAAACAATAGTTAATCCTCCAAAAATACATATCAGCAAACATCCTACAAGAGGAAGATAAGGTATTTTTTTTTCAGAGACGTATAGCAAAATTACAGCTGCCAATGTAGCTATAACTAAAGCAGGAATAGCCTCGATTAAGTTTTTGTCATTTTTGTAATATACTGTAAAGAAAATTAATAATGGACTAAAATCAGCTATAAATTTAATAAATGATTTGTTCACATGCTGAAGTTATCATAAATTAATTTTAATTAATATTTTTTTATTGATTTTATAATAAATCTTATTATCTTTAATAATATATGAATTCGAAAAAAGCTAAGTTCTCAATCGGAGATATAGTTAAGCATAAGCACTTTAATTTTAGAGGGGTAATTTATGATGTAGATTTCGAATTTAATAATTCCGAAGAGTGGTATCAGTCTATACCTAAAGATGTACGACCTAAAAAAGATCAGCCTTTTTATCATTTATTAGCAGAAAATAATGAAATAACTTATGAAGCTTATGTTTCAGAACAAAATTTAACCCAAGATACTTCTAAAGAACCAATTAGGCATCCTTTAGTAAATGAAGTTTTTTCTGAAAAAAGAGGCGCTGCTTATTACAAGCCTTCAAATTAGTAGTTTTTTGCTAGTCTGCCACAAATTTAACAAATTTAATCCAAAACTCTGGCTAAAATAAACAATACAAAGTTCTAGTTAGTGTCTAGTTGAAAGTTATCTTATACTTCTTATCTCCCTCTCAATTTTCAGCTAGACCAACAAAATATCTCATTCAAAGTTATAATAAAATCAGTAAAATGCAAATATGATTAAATTTTTGAATCCTAGTTATATTTTTTATCTGACCGGTAAAATACTCCATTTTGTTAAGATTTTTATTTTGCCAATTACAATTCTTGGCATAATATTTTCATTATTTGTTTCACCTGAAGATTATATCCAAGGGGATGCCGCAAGAATTATGTATGTGCATGTTCCTTCTGCATGGATCTCTTTATTTTGTTTTGCTTCAATTAGTTTATTATGCATTTTAAATTTTATTTTTAAAATAAAAAGCCTAAGGTTAATTTACAAAAGTATTGCACCAATAGGACTTACTTTTAATTTTATAGCAATTTTTACTGGTTCACTTTGGGGACAACCAACTTGGGGTACCTGGTGGGCATGGGATGCAAGGCTTACCTCAATGCTTATTTTAATGTTTTTTTATATATTGTTTATTTTATCTTATAAATTTATAAAAAATTACGAAAAGTCATCTAAAATTTGCTCTGTAATTTCTGTTTTGGGTTTAGTAAATCTTATAATTATAAAATACTCTGTTAGTTGGTGGTCTACACTTCATCAGCCTTCTAGCGTCAAGTTAATAGGCGAAACAACAATACATTCATCAATGTTAATACCTTTAGTGATCATGTTGTTTACATTTTTGTTATATACTGCGTTAATTTTTCTAATGAAATATAGGATAGAAACAATTAGAGTGAAAAAGAAAGGGTTAAAAAAACTATGAATTTAGATATTATTTTAATGAATGGCTATGGAATTTATGTATGGGCATCTTTTTTACTGACGTTTCTGGTTTGTTTACTTCTATTCTTAAAAACAAGAAAAACTTTAAAAAAACTTGAAAAAGATTTTGTTAAAGAAACTGAAAGTCTTTCAGAGAATCAATTAAAAAATCTTAAAAAACAAAAAATCATAAAAGAGATTTTAGTTTCTCAATCAAGAACTTAATATAGCATTTTTGAAATGCTTTATATAAAGACAAAAAATAGATTAAAAATATTCCTTGCAATATCTATATTTAGTATTTTAATTATATTTCTCATCTTTAAATCATTAGAGGATAATGTTTTGTATTTCTATTCTCCGTCAGAAATAAAAGAAAATGGAGATATAAAGTTTAATAAAAATATAAGAATAGGTGGCATGGTTAAAAATGGATCAATTAGTACAATCGAAAACGAAATAAAATTTATAGTTACAGACTTTAAAAATGAAATAATTGTAAGTTTTCAAGGTTCTGTGCCAGCTCTTTTTGCGGAAGGCAAAGGAGTTGTGGCGGAGGGCAAGTTACAGGATAAAAAATTTTTTTTAGCAAAGAGAATTTTGGCCAAACATGATGAAAACTACATGCCTCCAGAAGTTAAAGAAAGTTTGAGAGAAAATGTTAAGTAAATTCGGTATAGCTTTTTCAAGTATTGCACTTTTTAGCTGTTTTTTACTAATTTACTTTTCTTTTAATGAATTAAAAAATTCAGGAAATATAATTCATAGAAAAATATACAATATTTCATTAATCCAAATTATTTCATCCATACTTAGTTTTATAATTCTTATAATTGGTTATGTTTATTCTGATTTTTCAATGATTAATGTTTATGAGAATTCCCATAGCTCTAAACCTTTACTTTATAAAATTTCTGGATCCTGGGGTAATCATGAGGGAAGTTTATTATTATGGATAAATATTTTAGTAATTTTTTCTTTTTTATTTTTAATTTTGAATAAAAATAAAAATAAAAACTTTAGAATTTATACACTTATTTTTCAAAATTTATTAATTGCTTTATTTTTTATTTTTCTATTAGTTACCTCAAATCCTTTTTCATTAATATTTCCAATACCTAAAGAAGGAATGGGGCTGAACCCTATTCTACAAGATCCTGCATTAGCAATACATCCGCCTCTGCTTTATATTGGTTTTGTTGGGTCATCAATTTATTTTTCTTGTGCTTTGTCAGCTCTGATTTCTAAAATGGATGGAAAATCTTATGCACTTACTATCAAACCCTGGGTTTCAATCTCATGGTTTTTTCAAACTTCCGGAATCCTTGTAGGATCAATTTGGGCATATTATGAGTTAGGTTGGGGCGGATATTGGTTCTGGGATCCCGTAGAAAATTCTTCACTAATGCCTTGGTTTTTAATGACCGCACTCCTTCATTCTGTTTTGGTTTTAGAAAGAAGAATAGGTTTACACTCGTGGGTAATAATTTTAAGTATTTTAACATTTACAATGAGTGTTGTCGGAACTTTTTTAGTCCGATCAGGTATACTAAATTCAGTACATACTTTTGCGAGTGACCCCTCAAGAGGCCTTTATATTCTTTTATTTCTAATGCTTATGGTATTTTCATCAATATTCTTATTTTTTAAATATACTCCAGTAGAAAAAAAAAATTATAAATTATTTTCAAAAGAATTTTTTATTTTAATAAATAATTGGTTTATGATTTTTTTCTTAGCAGTTGTATTAATTGGTACTTTATACCCAATATTCCTTGATACGTTATTTGGAGAAAAAATATCAGTGGGGCCTCCTTATTATAATTTTATTTTGGCACCTTTTTTGATCCCATTGTTGTATTTGATGACCACTGCACCAAAACAAAAATGGATATTTTCTGAGAAAAAAGTTTTTTTTAATTCAGTTTTATTAATTTCAATTACAATATTTTTCATTATTTTGTTTTTTATTAAAAAAAACAATTTACTTATTAACTTAATTTTATTGTTCTCAGTTTATTTAATCACTCAAACTATTTTTGATTTTTATGAAAATTTTAAGAGTAGAAAAATAAATTTATCTAGAATTGTATCGCATTTTGGTTTTGGAACATTAATTTTCTTCATTTCAGTAAATTATCTATTTTCTATAGAAAATAATTTTAATATGAAGAAAGGTGAAGAAAAAAATATAAAAAATTATACTGTTAAATTTGAAAATGTAAAAATCGCATCTAAGAATAATTATAAATCTATAATTGGAGAATTTGAAATTTTAAATAGAAAAAATTTAATAAAAGAGAATTTAAGTCCTGAAATAAGATTTTATAATAAACCAGAAACTATAACTTATGAGGCATCTATAAAATCCAATTTCTTCTCCGATTCTTATTTAACAATGAGTAATATATCCGACAGTGATATTTTTAATATAAAATTTCAAAAAAAACCTTTTATGAATTTCATATGGCTCTCTGTTTTGCTTATATCATTGGGAGGCTTGTTAAATTTTTTTAACAAAAAAAGGCAGTTATGAAAAAATCGTATTTGCTTATAATTTATTTTATTTTAGCAGCAATTTTTCTTGTCTTCTATTTTAGCTTGGATAATAAAAAAATTTATAATACCGAAAATGTTATAGGAAAAAAAATTGAGATAGTTGAGTTAACTCTTTTTACAAATAATATATTCAATACTAAAGAAATTTCTAATTTTGAATATACTTTAATAAATTTTTGGGCATCTTGGTGTGGGCCTTGTAGAAAAGAACATAAAAATTTAGTCAGGTTAAGTAAACTTACAAACTTAAAAATGATAGGTATAAACTTTAAGGATGACGAAAATAATGCTAAAAAATTTTTAAAAGAAATGGGAAACCCTTTTTCTATTTTAGCTAAAGATACTAGTGGCAAGAAATCTATAGAATTTGGAATATATGGTATACCGGAGACAATTCTTATAAATAGAGATCTAATAGTATTAAAAAAATATGTTGGTCCTTTAAATAGGAAAGATGTGAATGAGATAAAAAAAATAGTAAGTAAATAAAATGAAAAAGTTAATTTTAATATTTTTAATTTTTTTAAATTCAAATAGCTTTGCAAATGAAGAAATTAAAAATAAAATTCTTAAAAATCTAAGATGCTTAGTTTGTCAAGGACAAACAATATCAGACTCCAACTCTGATTATGCACAAATTATTAAAAGTGTTGTAGAAGACAAAATTCAAGAAGGATTAAAGGAAAAAGAAGTTTATACTTTTTTATCAGAAAAATATGGTGATTGGATTTTATATGATCCACCTTTGAAAAATAACAGTTACTTATTGTGGTTTCTTCCATACTTCTTATTCGTAGCTGGGGGCTTTATCCTATATTTAATAACTAAAAAAAGGTTAATAGGTAAGAAATAATAAGCTATATACTTTTTTAAATTTAAATTGTATTTTTTAAAATATGAATAATAAAATCAAACTACAATCAATTTTAATCAGTCTTATTATGATTTGTAGCCCAACTTTTGCTGAAGATCCTATAGAAAAAAAGGAATATCAGGGATGGAATTTTTATACCGGAATGTTTGATTTTAGTGACGATGGAAAGAGAGCATCACTCTACGGAATAGAACATCAAAATGAAAATTTTTATAAAGATACCATTATAGGTAAACTTACACCAGTTTCGGGTGGAATGATTACTAAAGACAAAGCTACCTATATTTATACTGGTGTCGAAGCAAATTATTACCTTGGTAAATTATCTGTCACACCAAGTTTTACTCCAGGATATTATAGACAAGGAGACGGAAAAGATCTGGGTTATCCTTTAGAATTTAAAAGTGAGGTACAGTTAGGCTTTGACTTTACAGAGGGTACAAACCTAGGTATGTCTTATAACCACGTTTCAAATGCTAGTTTGGGAGATAAAAATCCTGGAGCGAATAGCTTTATGTTTAATTTCTTAACAAGATTTTAAACAAGTTTAAAAATCAAAATGAATTTAAAAGACTGCTATAACTTTCAAGATTTCAGAAAATTAGCGAAAAAAAATTTGCCTGCTCCAATATTTCACTATATTGACGGAGGGTCTGATGATGAAGTAACTCTCAACAGGAATACCGAGTCTTTTTCAAAATGCGATTTAGTTCCTAATATTCTGGCAAGTGTTGGTGAACCCGATATGTCAACTGAAGTTTTTGGTAAGAAAATAAAAATGCCTTTATTTTTATCTCCAGTAGCGATGCAAAGACTTTTTCATCA
>MDTE01029345.1_pt1 | contig 15114 bp, 15 predicted proteins | sample 811231 | NCBI WGS metagenome assembly MDTE01 (sample SAMN05326651, study PRJNA326480) | marine metagenome | isolation source: seawater | place: Indian Ocean: Red Sea | collected 2010 | reverse complement strand
GGAACCTTTGGCAAGGCCTTTGGCAGTGGGGGGGCATTTTTAGCCACCAATAAGGATATGAAGGAACATTTACTCCAGACTAGTGGCGCTTTTCGTTACACCACAGCTCTTGCACCTCCACTTGCAGCAGCTGCAATGGCTGCTTTGCAATTAATTAAGGCCAATCCTGATTGGGGATTCGAATTGCAGAGTCGTGCAGATAATTGGCGCTCTGGTCTTGTCGATGAAGGTTGGGATCGCCCACCAGGAAATGGTCCCATTCTTTCCTTTGTAATAGGAACCGACGAACAAGCCTTGACCATGCAGAAGCAATTAGAAATGTCAGGTTTGCTTAGTGTGGCTATTCGCCCTCCTACAGTTCCTGAGGACACTGCACGCTTACGGTTAGTGCTTCGGCGAGACCTGCCAAATGGAACTTTACGCAGACTTCTTCTTGCCCTTAAGACTCAATGAAACAAGTAATAGCTATGCATGGATGGAGTGGGGATAGTAATAGTTGGCATAAATGGTCAAATCAATTTCAAAAAAACAAATGGGTTTGGGAAAGTGCTGAACGTGGCTATGGAGAAATTCCGTCCTTTACTCCCCAGTGGAACAAAGAATCTTTAGATGACATCAATAGTCGACGTGTAGTAATCGCACATTCGCTTGGACTTCATTTGATCAACTGTGAGGTTTTAGCAAAAGCAACAGATCTTGTCTTACTTGGCAGTTTCAGTCGTTTTATACCCAGTGGGAGAGAAAGTCGCCATGTCAAACTCGCCTTGCAAGGTATGCAAAATTGTTTTGGCACAATTAGGGAAAAGAAAATGTTCCAAACCTTTCTTGCAAAAGCTTGTCATCCAGAACCAATAAGCGCGATTCCATCAGGTCCTATAACTAGAGGTCTTTCTGTTGAGGGACGAAAAAAACTTAAGAGTGACTTTGAAATACTTATACGAACAAATCAGTTGCCAAAGGGGTTGATGGCACAATCAAGAGTATTAGTTGTATATGGTCAAGAAGACTCAATCGTTGCTCATGACACTAGAGATTGTCTTATTGAGGATTTGAAAAATCATCTTGATAATCCACCAACTAATTGGGTTATTCCCAGATCCGGTCATTTGCTTTTGACTGCCAAGCTTATAAGCAAGGTGCAAAATTGGTTGGGTTCATAGACATGACCAATTGTTGGCCAGAATTAGTTTTGAATAATTTTGGTGAAGCTGCTGTTAACTACAACAAAGATGCACAAATACAACAAGCCTTTGCTTCGTTGTTGGCGCAGCTATGTTCAAGAGAGTCCATCCCGGAAGGCCTTTGGGTGGATCTTGGCTCTGGTACTGGCTTGCTTGCTGAAGCCTTAGAGACGTTAAATCCTAATCAATCAGTAATCAGAGTTGATGGCAGTAAAGAAATGCTTGCGCAACATCCGTCTAAGTGTGTGAAACAACATTGGGATTTGAACTGTGGGCTGCCTAATTGGTCAGAGCGGCCAACTTTAATTGCTTCTAACTTTGTATTGCATTGGCTCAAGGATCCCAATCATCGCATTGAAGAATGGCTCGCAGCTTTAGCTCCTGGCGGGCGTTTGGCTTTAGCATTCCCTGTGAGAGGCACTTTCCAAGAGTGGCATTTTGCAGCCAATGCAGCTGGTGTTAACTGCACTGCTATGAATTTTCCTTGTCATAAGAGACTTCTAGAGGCTTTAAACCCAAAGCATATTCTTTATGAGAAAAAGCATAGTTTTACGCAACAAGCTTCTGGGATCCGCTCCCTTTTAAAGCCGATTGTCAACGTTGGTGCTCATACAACTACTCAGGCTGCTCTTAGCATTGGAGATTGGAGAAAATTACAGCGGGCTTGGCCTTCTTCTTTCTGTAATAAAGAGCTAAGACTGACTTGGTTGATCCAAGTATTGTTACTTCGACGATGAAATCCCAACCCTCAGGTTTAATTGTTTGTGGGACAGATACAGACGTAGGCAAAACAGTCGTCAGTGCTTGGCTTGTACAAGGTTTGAATGCAATTTATTGGAAACCAATACAAAGTGGCTTAGAGGGTGGTGGAGATACTGCACGTGTCTCTAACCTTTTAAGGCTTCCTAAGGAAAGATGGATTCGAGAAGCATATAAATTCGAGGCTCCTGTGTCACCACATTGGGCAGCAGAAAAAGAAAATAGATTGATAGACCCTGAAAAGTTGCAATTACCTTTAACTAATGGTCCTTTAGTGGTAGAAACTGCAGGCGGCCTTTGTGTTCCTCTTAATCGTCATTTATTGCAGATTGATCAATTGACTTGTTGGAAGTTGCCTGTTTTACTCGTTGCCAGAACAGGTTTAGGCACTCTTAACCATACTTTGCTGAGTATTGAGGCACTTAGAAGTAGGAATATCTCTCTACTAGGTTTAATCCTTAATGGCCCACATCATTCAGATAATCCAAAAACTTTAGAGCAATTTGGAGACGTTAAGGTCATTGGACATCTACCCTTTATGAATAGACTTAATGCAGAGGTGCTTGCTGAACAATGGCAGAAGCAACATCTTGGACGTGCTTTTACACGACTACTTCACTCGTAAAAATACAGCATTATGGTTGCTTCTCACATGAATAAACAAATAAATGATTGGAACCCTTATCTCTGGCCCCCATTCACACAAATCGAGATCGCAACTCCTCCTAAAAGAGCTATTGCTGGGGATGGAGCTTTATTGTTCCCTGAAGGAGACCTACCTTTAATTGATGCAATAAGTAGCTGGTGGGTGACTCTTCATGGTCATTCTCACCCTGAGATTGCTGCTGCTATTGCAGAACAGGCTCACCAATTAGAACAAGTTATTTTTGCTGACTTTACTCATCCACAAGCTGAAAAGTTGGCACAACGTTTAAGTGGATTGACAGGTCTGCAGCGCTTATTCTTTTCAGATAATGGCTCTACTGCAGTAGAAGTTGCGTTAAAAATTGCATGTCAATGGTGGCAGAACCGAGGTGAGCCTAGGCATCAACTAATTGCTTTTCAAGGTGCTTATCATGGCGACACTTTTGGAGCTATGGCTTTAGGAGAAAGAAACCTTTTTAATGCTCCTTTTGAAAAGATGCTTTTCCCTGTTAGCAGACTTCCTTGGCCTGCTACGTGGTGGAATGACCAAGAGGTTGATAAAAAAGAACAATATGCCTTGAAGGAACTAGATCAGTACTTAGAGACACCAACTGCTGCAGTTATTTTGGAACCTCTTGTACAAGGTGCTGGAGGCATGTCTATGGTGCGTCCAGAATTTCTTCGAAAAGTTCAGGAGAAAGTAAAGCAATCAGGTGCCTTGCTTATTGCTGATGAAGTGTTGACTGGATTTGGAAGATGCGGGACATTATTTGCATTTCAAAGGGCGGGAATTAAACCAGATCTCATTGCACTGTCAAAAGGATTAACTGGTGGTTTTTTACCAATGGGTGTAACTATGGCAAGTGAGAAAATATTTTCTGGATTCTTAGGAAAAGAACCGCAAAAGACCTTATGGCATGGACATAGCTTTACTGGTAATCCTTTGGGTTGTGCAGCTGCTAATGCTAGTTTGGATTTGTTAGAAAAAGAACCTGAAAAATATGAAAATTTTGAGAATCGCCATATTAAAAACTTGAAACTTCTTTCGAGACATTCAAAGGTAACAAAGGTTAGAGTGACTGGAACAATTGCAGCTTTTGATATTAAAGATGACGAACCTACTGGGTATTTAAATCTTGCAGGAAAGACCCTTAAGAATTATGCAATCAAGAGTGGTGTTTTTCTAAGGCCTCTTGGTAATGTTGTTTACCTTTTGCCTCCACTTTGCATTACTGATTCACAATTAGAAAAATGTTATTCTGTTATTTATAAAGCCTTAGATGACATTTAAGCTATTAGTCTATCTGGATTTCGCTAAGGCCCTTCCTTAATAGCAATCTGCACATCTTTACGAGATAATCCATAAGGGAAAGAGTATTGACTTTTTTTCGCTCCTTGTTCCCAAGTGACTTTTAATTCATCAATTCCCATTCTTATCTCAGCTGAATATTTCGATTGTGACCAAATCCATAAACAAGGATCTTGTATATTTTGTTTGGCACCAAGCTCTTCTAGCCAAGATTCAAGGGCTGTTAAAGAATGTTGATTGAGTGGTGTTTGAGATGGAGGCAGCAGTGACATTGCCGTTCGATTTTTTAATAACGATGTGAGGATTTCGCTCAACAAGGAGCCAACTTGGTTGAACTTGCAACTCTCTGCCTTGTGTAAAGGCTATCCCTATTGCCAGCAATAAACTTATTAAAAGTGCTATTCCTAATAATAAAAGAGAAAATAATTCACCCCCTGAAAAAGATCGTCTTACTTCTAGTGCCTTGGGTTTAATTATAGAACCTTTCTCTAGTTCTAATGACTCATCACAATGAGCTGTTTTACTTCGATTTCTTGTTGTTAGGCTTTTGTCATAAGACTTTCTTTTGATTGGGTCTGAAAGTAGCTCATAAGCTTCGTAAACTTCCTGAAATTTCCTTGCTGCTTGATCAACCGGCAAAGTCGTGGTGTCTGGATGTAATTCTTTGCTTAAAATATGAAAAGCCTTGCGCAAAGTCGAGGCATCAGCTGATTGCGATACTCTTAACAGTTCATAGTGACTTCTGAAAAAAGTCAATGTTTTAAACACCCCTTTTCTAACGAAGCTAGGACAGCTTCATAGCTCTTTCACAATCTTAGGAAGAACAGCTGCTTTTGAGATGACTTTTGATGTGTACTCCAATCAAGTACCTTCCTCTTTATGGGAACAGATGCATTGGGAACCTTCTTCATGGCAATTAGATCAATTTTTCACTCTTCAAAGATTGTTGACTCATTTCAATAAGAAAGTGAATTTGACCCGTCTGATAATGGGAGAAGATTATTGGGTTGGCCAAGTTTTTGACAGCTTGTGGCCTTTAAGGAAAGAGTTAAATAATCCTGAGAAATTACGTAATTGCATAGATGTCGGTACTGGTTGTGGTTTCCCTGGCTTGGCAGTTGCCATATCTCTTCCTGGAACACTACTGACTCTTGTGGATGCAACGACTAAAAAAACTATAGCTTTGAAAAAAATAACAGAGGAATTGGGACTAGATAAACGTGTCAGGATCCTCAATGAAAGAATAGAAACGACAGGTCAACGCTCTTCAACCAGAGGCAAATTTGATTTGGCAATGGCCCGTGCTGTTGCAGATGCACCTGTAACAGCAGAATATTTAATCCCACTAATTAAACCAGATGGTGAAGCTCTTTTGTTTCAAGGTAGGTGGAGCGGATCTCAAGAAAAGAGTCTCTTGTTGGCTTTAGCAAAATTAAATGCAGAGATTAAGCATCTGCAAGTCTGTGACCTTCCTGCCAATCGAGGGAGTAGACATGTGATTCGTCTTGGGGCCAGATTGCCTTGCTCAAATCTCTTCCCTAGAGCGATTGGCATACCTACAAAGAAACCATTAGACGTCAAGGAGTAGACAATCTCTGCTGAGGGCGACCCCCTATGCGTTTTCTTAGTTGACGTAGCAAGTGAGGGATCTCATCACGCCAAGGACTTTTGACTAGAACTTTTTTTAAGGTGTCTTCGCTAATCTCCTTGTCTAGATCATCAGCGTTTTTGCCTGGGAACCAGTGACTTGCACTGCCTAAAAGTCCATAGCGTGCTTTTGCAAAACCTTCCATTCCCCAAGCTGTTACAAGATTGTGGAGCCAAAGCAATATTGGTATATTGATTTCTCCGGGAGTCTCTTGCCAAGTTGGTAAGCCTATATGCCAAGTAGCTAACCACTCTCCCCCAAGAGACTCTAGGGCTGCCTTTTGTAATTTCGTCTGTATTCTCGGTACAAATTCATTGGCTCTCTTAAGTAGATCTACTGCTTGGAGGTGCAGGTCAAGATCTTCTGGGATTGCTGCACCCACACTAATTGTGTGAACTCTTGGATCTTTTAAGCAGAACAGGTCATTGAACACAATTGGATGTATAGGACTGCATAAATCAAGCAGTTTCTCTGAAGGGGTATGTAAATGACCACCTTTATCTGTTGGACTAATTATGAACACTCCAAGATCTAGTTCTGCTGCTGCATCTAATGCAGCCTCGTTGTCTTGTTTTATGAAGTACCAATGAAGATTCACGTAATCAAATTCATCTGTCTTAATGGCTTGAATAATTAAGTCAGTCGAACCATGAGTTGAGAATCCGACATGTCCAATTCGACCTTGGTCTTGCCATCGCCTGACTACTTCTAGACAACCTCTAGGGCGAAGCGTTTGATCCAGATGTTCAGGCATATTTAAGCCATGAATCGCTAAAAGATCCAATCTTTCACACCCAAGTTGTTTAAAACTAATTTCTAGCTCTCTTTCAAATTGCGCAGAGTCGTCCCGAGGAGGCACTTTTGTCTGAATTAATCTGTTTGGGTCAGGTACAGCATTAAAAGCCCAATTTAGTTGCAGCTCAGAGCTGCCATAGTGCCTTGCAGTCTCGATATGGTTAAAACCCAGATTTTTTGCTTTTTCAAGTGTGATTTCTAAGCGTTTTTGATTTTCAGGTGTTATTTCATTGGGTTCAAGCTCTTTCCAGCTTTGCTGAAACCGCATACCTCCAAGTGACAAAATTGGGATTTGAATACCTGTACGGCCGAAACGACGTAAAGGTATTGAGGAGTTGGAAAGGGAATGAGGAATCAATTAGTTGGACGTTTTCTCCTTCTGGATACTTGAGGCAGCTTTCCTAAATCTTGAAGATCTAATGCCTCTAGTTGTGCGCGGAGAGTATCTAATTGCTCAAAGTCCACCCAATGAATGCAATTAACTGGGCAGGTTCCAATAGCTTCTTGAATCATCTCAGTACTATCTCCATCCTGTCTTATAGCTCGAGATCGTCCTAGATGTGGCTCAATGACAAATGTGTTGCTTGCTACATGAGCACAGTACCTACAGCCTATGCATATGGCTTCATCCACCCATACAGCTTTTTCTCTTAGTTGACCACCAAGGCAAGGCTCTCTGCCATTTTGCTCCTTATATAGCTGAGATGGAACTCGAAAGGCTGAAGAGGGATCAATTTTCAAAAGCTTTACTCAAGGGTCCCAACGAGTGACAACAAGCTCGATAGAGCCATCCAAATGTCGCTTTTCTTCAGCAACTTCAAATCCTTCTTCGTTAGTAGCAGTTAGAACAGTGTTAAGTGCATATCTTTGTGTTAGCTGAGCGAGGAAACGTTCAACAGGAACTTGTTGCTTCCAAAGATCTAAATCTGTTACTAATTCGTATGACTCATTTGCCTCGTTCCAACGAAAGCCAAGATCACCACCTTTTGTGGTTGTAACTGCAACTTCAGCTTGAACTGTTTGTCCTCTATAGCCTCGAATTAATTTGTTTCCTTCTTCTGGCAAATAACCCAAATCGAGAAGGGCCTGCAATAAGGGCTCTCGCTTGCGTAACTGAGTTTTGACAGTACTGAAATGTGACATTAGATAGTTTGTTCGGCTGAGATTGATTGGGTTTGAACATCTTCACAGAGGTATTCCTCTGCTGTTGGCGTTCGTTTTTGAACTACCCCCAAAGCATCCTCAAGCTTTTTTGTGAGTAGCTGGCATGAATGTCCAGCCACGCCTTCTACAGTTTCTTCAACAAGACCGTCTTGTCGAATTTTGAACCGCAGAGTGCGTTGAGGCATGCATCTGTTGCTTTAGACCGTGATGTTATAGAACAAATGGTCAAAAGTGCAGGTCAGTTGTTACATGGATTTGTTTTTATTAAAAGTTCAAGCCAAGAGTCCTTGATCTATCAAACGTTTAAGCCTTTGTTCGAGAGGTGGATTATCAATTTGTTCAAGAACTGTTCGCGCTTCATAACGAACAGAAGGTTCAGCATCATTTAAGAGCACAGCTAATAAAGCTTCCTCGATTTCATCTCTAGGCACTAACTCCAGAGTTTCATAAAGTCGACCTAGAGCCCAAATGCAATTACTGCGCACTAACGGTTCGTTATCGATTTTCAGGCTTATTAACAATTGATTGGCGGCAACTGATGCGTTTTTACTTGAACTTGCTCCTGCCTCCGCTAATGATCCTGAGGCCCAGAGTCGAACAGCTGCTACATCATTCTGCAAAGAATGAATTAAAGGCTTGAGAACAGGTGCGTCAGAGTAATTACCTAGACTCCATGCCGTTGCTTTACGCACATAAGCATTGTTATCGGTTCTTAATAATTTCAGGAGAATTTTTACAGCGCGAGGGCAAGGATTCCGTCCAAGTGCATAAACAGCACTCATCCTCTCAACTGGACAAGGTTCTTGTAGCAGGGGGACTAATAATGGCAGAGCTCTTGGGTCTCTGTGCTCACAAAATACTCTTAATCCTTGTAAGCGTTCTTCATGGCCTTGTTTCAACCATTGCAAACCCAATTCACATTCTCGAGCGGCATTTGAGGCATTTGAGTCAAAGCTTTCAAAATTAATGTCATCTAATGGATCTCCATCCAATTCAGCTTTTAGCTCTCGTGCTAACACGTCAGGATCTATGGCAAGATTTGCCAGCCCTTCATCAACAGGATGTCCTTGGGCTTCATTCATGAAAAGATCCTAAACAGATTTAGGCGAACTTCAATTCATTGGTGCTGGTGCAAGCATGTCACCTGGTAGCCAGATACGTGCACTAACGGCAAAAAAAGCCACCCCAAAAAGAGCAACTATAAGAATTGGCAAGAGAGTTGAACGTATGAAGTCCAAGGTCCAAATTGACTTTTAATCATTCTGCTCCTATGCATGCAATCAAGAGGTAAGAGCAATATCAAACAACTTTTTTCTCTTTAAAAGAAACAAGCTGATTACTGCCACGATTAGTCCCGTCCAACCAGATATGACTTGCTGAAGAAGGAAAGCTCCAACTCCAAGCAGACCTCCAAAAAGAACTCCTGATCCAAGAAGAAAACGCAATACCAAGCTAATTAGCGTGTCAACAGGCTTAACTCCAAACTTCTTGCGCAAATTTCTCCAACCTGGGCCTGGGGGTCTTACTTTTAGTACAAAATCCTTTAAAACCTCTTGTGATTCGGGTGGAGTTACGGCCAAGACAGTTAGCCAAACAACTCCTGTGGATATAGTTGTAAATAAGAGCTTTAACCCATAGTCTTCAATTTGCAAAATTGGAACCACAGATGTAGAAAATCCAATTAGAAACCCGCAAACCATTGCGGCGAGCTCTGCTGCAGCATTAATTCTCCACCAAAACCACCTAAGGACTAGGACTACGCCTGGACCGGTACCTATTGCGATGACTAGGCGAAATATGGCACCGATACTGTCGCTAATAATTGCTGTAAGGATGCCCATTACTAGAAGCATCACACTTGCTAATTGTCCGATCAATAACAACTCTTTTTTTTGAGCAGAAGGTCTAATAAATCTTTGATAAAGGTCATGAGTTAAATAACTGGCTCCCCAATTAACAGAGGTACTTACAGTGCTCATAAAGGCTGCTATGAGTGAAACCACAACAACACCTAGAGCTATAGGAGGGAGAAATTGAACAGCCAGAGTGGGGTAGCTGAGCTCCCAATCTTGTTGCGCGGGAAGAAGTACTAGCCCTGCGAGTGCAACTAATATCCATAACCAACTTCTGATGATGTAATTCACAACCAGGAAAACCCAACCTGCCAGCTTTGCTTGCTTCTCATCACGAGTAGCAAGCATTCTTTGAATGAATTCCCCCCCCCCATCGCTCCGTCGAAAACTCCACCATTGCAAAGTAAGAAATGATACAAATGTAGCTACGCTTATTCCTGCCCCCCCTATCCATTCAAAGCCATTGGCAGTCCAGCTCCAAGGGAAGAGAGAAAGTAATTCAGGACGTTTTAACTCATCAATTCGTGTGATTAATTCGCTCATACCTCCTGCCGCAGTGATGACAGCGATAGCAACAGCTAGTGCCCCTACAAGAGCTAGAATTAATTGAACCAAATCATTAACTACAACAGCCCATAATCCACCAATTACTGTATAGATCAGCATTAGAGCAGCTACAGCGATTAGTAATAGCAAGGTGTCGCTAATGACACCAAATACAAGATGACCGTCCACTATGTCTAAAGCTTCTGCAACTTTGCGCATAGCTAAGAAAGCATAACCAATTCCAATACAATTCACTGGTATCGCTAGAAGGAATGCTTTAACTCCGCGAAGCCAAGCTGCTGGTGCGCCCCCGTAACGCAACTCAGTAAATGCTGCATCAGTCAACACTTCACTTCTTCTCCACATAGGTGCAAAAACAATCGTCATCGCTACATGTGCGAAGCCAAAGCTCCACCATTCCCAGTTCCCAGCAAGCCCACGAGTGGCAACTATTCCTGCAACGTAAAGGGGGGTATCTATTGAAAATGTTGTTGCTGCCATTGAGGCGCCAGCCAGCCAGCCGCTAAGACGACGTCCTGCAACGAAATAATCATTCTCACTTTTATTTCGACCTGCTAAAAGTAGTCCCAGGATTAGAGAGAGGAATAAATAGCTTAAAAGGATGGACCAATCTATGACAGCCATATTGTTAGCTTTTATCGTGAAGTTGCTTTCTAAGTTAAAGCTTTTTAAAACGGTTAATAGTTTTGGCGGCGCAATTGACCGCATGCGGCACTTTGATCTAGCCCCCTGCTTGCACGTAAACTTACGGCCACTCCTCTTTGCTCTAGAATATTTTTAAATGTATTTACCCTATAAGATGTTGGTCGTTTGAACTGCTCACCTTCTATAGGGTTGTAGGCAATAAGATTGATATGGCTCTGAAATCCTTTGACAAGATCAGCCAATTGCTCTGCATGCTCAGGTTGATCGTTTAAACCAGATAAAAGTATATATTCGAAGCTCACACGTCTTCCGGTAATGGAAATATAATGCCTACAGTCTTGTAGTAAATTTTGGATTGGATAGGTTTTAGCTGTAGGTATTAACTTTTCTCGCAATTCTTGATTTGGTGCATGTAAGCTTACTGCAAGTGTGAACTGTGCACGACCAAGCCGATTAATAGCTAATTCAGCTAATTTTGGGAGAGTGCTAGCTACTCCAACAGTACTAACAGTAATACGCCGCTGTCCGACTCCTAAATCATTATTAAAACAACGAATTGCGGATAATACAGACTCGCAGTTGAGTAATGGTTCGCCCATTCCCATGAAGACGATATGAGAGGGACGTCTATTCATTGCCGAACGAATACTTATTACTTGATCTACAATCTCACTGGTAGTTAGTGAACGTTGAAGCCCTTCTTTCCCGGTAGCACAGAAGTGGCAGCCCATAGAGCATCCAATTTGGCTTGAAACGCAAACTGTCAGACGATTTTCAGTGGGGATTCCAACTGTCTCTATATTTTCGCTGTCACTAGTTTCAAGTAATAATTTTGTGGTTTTATCGAAAGAAATTAATTTTTTGACTTCCTTAAGTCTTCCAATTGTCACTCCTCTCTTCTTAATCTCAGCTCGCCATTCCTTCGGCAAAACAGTTATATCGTCAATATTCTTGACCCCCTTTGTATAAAGCCAATTATAAATTTGTCGACCACGGTATTTAGGTTGCCCTAAATTAACTGCGAAAGATTCAAGCTCAGTTGCACTCAGGCCAAGCAATTCATAACTGTCGCTTGATGTTGGCGAAATACTTACCAAATCAAAAGACCATGCCCAAGATTCATCTCTAATAAAATTAATGCAATAAATCCAATCATTGCAACTCTTCCGTTGAATCTTTCTGTATGTTTATGAAATCCGTAGCGAGGCAATTTACGCGTTGGAATGATTTTTGGTTCAAGCATATACATTAACCTCCATAAATAGGTTTAAAGGATAGAGATAAAGAGTTTGACTTGTTACAGAATTACTCATCTGAGAGTAAACCCTCTTCTTGGAGTCCCTCAAGTGCAGCGGGATCAGGCATTTGGTCCTCTATTAACTCACTTTCATCGCTTGGGCGGGCAAATGCTGCGAAGTTACTCACCGAAGGATCTATTCCATGACGACTCCTCGTAGCTTCTAGATCTTCTTCACTTGGGTCATCTAAAACAGCAGTAGAGCTTGCTACTGCTGCTGGCGAAGCAGGCATCTCTACTGTGTAATCTGGGCGTAGATTTTGCATTCGTCTATAACCAGCAGGGTCTTCAGCCAGGATATCTGGGTGGGGGCCTGCTTCTGCACGTAGTTCTTCAACAAAACCACTGAAACCTGTTCCGGCAGGAATAAGACGACCAATAATTACATTTTCCTTGAGACCACGTAACCAGTCGGACTTGCCTTCGATTGCGGCCTCAGTAAGAACCCGTGTTGTTTCTTGGAAAGAAGCAGCAGAGATAAAGCTATCTGTGTTTAATGATGCCTTGGTAATACCAAGTAGTACAGGCGTAAATTCCGCTGGCGCACCACCAGTTATAGACATGGCTTGATTCGTATCTTCTACTTGTCGTAATTCAATTAATTCGCCAGGTAACAGTGTTGTGTCACCAGCATCCTCAATGCGAACTTTGCTCGTCATTTGACGAACTATGACTTCTATATGTTTGTCATCAATTGATACGCCTTGTGATTTATAGACATTCTGTACTTCATTGACTAAACGATGCTGAAGCTTGGCAATAGCCTCTTGAGCGGCTTCCATTAAAGGTTTCCGGTCACGTAAGTCGGAGAAGAAGCAATCTAATAATTCGTGAGGATTGATTGGACCATCTGTTAGCAACTCACCTGCAGTTACCTGTTGACCGTTACTCACCATCACATTTCGGCCAAGAAGAATTGGATATTCGCTAATGGAATCATCGCTTTCTATCACCGTTACAGTAATAGATTCACCATCTTCTTCTTGCTTAATATCTACAACTCCTGTTTTCTTTGCAAGAATTGCTGAATCACGTGGTCGACGAGCTTCTAGCAACTCTTCAATTCTTGGAAGACCTTGAACAATATCCCCAGTTTTTTGTCTTTCAAAAACTAAGAGTGCTAATCCGTCACCTCTTTGAACTAAGTCGCCATCACGTACGTGAAGCACTGAGTCAGGAGAAACCATATAAGGCCTGCCTAAACGGAGGGTAATTTCTTTGCCATTAACCGTCTCTATCTCTCCACAGCAACCAGAGGGCTCAGAGTCGGCAATTAGATCACCATCCACTATTCTTTGGCCGACTTCAACAATTGGTTGTCCGTTGGTTGTCAAAGTGATTGTATCTTCTGCTCTTTCTACAATCAGGCGTCGTATAGGGTCTCCTTCTTGAACAGTAGGCACTTGTGCAACACCTTCTTGCTTGCAAAGAATTTGCGTTGTTGCGACAACGTCTCCTGCCTGAACGGCTTGTTTGTCCTCTATTTGTAATTCAGTATGCGTAGACCCATGGCTGGAATCTGAAATCGTGTCGCGACGCACCAAAATGCTTTCAAGAATAACCAGTTGCAATCGTTCGATTGTTTTAGCACGTTTATCTTTAACGGCCTCAACGTCAACAGTCATTTGAGGTGTTGTTTCGAATGTTTCGAGGTTGAGTTGTGTCTTAAGTAACTCAACTCCTTCAACGGACTTAACAAGTTCACCGTCCTTGAAAGAAAGTCTTTGTGTTGCTTTTAGCCCCAGATGTGGACCTTTTGGTTGTTGTATATGAGACAACTCGGGCAATTGGGCTTCATTAGGGATGGTGTATTCCTCGACAGGTCTTAGCAAAAGCCCTTTACCTTCAGGTGTTTCTACCGTTTGGACAAAAAACATTTCATTGGCTTTAAGTCCTTTGGCAATTGTCTCTCCAGGATTAACTAGCTGACCTTCACCATCAAAACGTTCCAATGCTTTAGCTTCACTACATGCATGGAAGTTGCCACTGCGTACGATGATTTCGCGAAGAATGTCGTTCTTTTGCGTAACTGTGACGATCCCTGCGGTTTGACTAAAAATATCTTTTACAACTTCGGTACCAGCTTCTATCCATTGCTTGTCTTTGATCATTAATAGAGAAATGTCTTTATTGATTTCATGTGTCTCTTGTGGAATCCAAAGCAAAGTTCCACCTTTACTCACTTCATATCCATTTTTTGCTGACCTGGCCTTTTTAATAGATAGTCCAGGTGCAAATTTTGCAAGACCACCGGTTTTAGTTCGGAAGCGATCGTCGGCAAGTTCAGCAACAATTTCCCCATTGCCAATTTTGCTGCCAGGAATTGTATTGAGTCTGTAATTAGTGCCATCTTTTGCCTCTAGGTGCCATATCTCTCCTGAATGTGTCGACTCTCCAATCAACTTAAAGTCCTTGAGGGTCATAGAAGTAGTAACAATTTGAACCTCTCTCGAGTCACCAATTGAGTCACGTAGACGAACCTCCCCACCAAATTCGCTAGCTTGACTAGCTTCAGCTAATACTTGTCCTTCTGTAACTTTGACATTCCCTTTAACTACAGGTTGAGCATTGGGAGGAAGGTTGTAAACATCCCCAGCAAGAACCCACATTCGACCAAGTCGCTGAGCTTTCAGGGTGATGTTGCCTTGTCGATCAGTTACTTCCTTCGGTTGAATAGCACTTTCGTATCTGACTTGTCCTGCTAAATCACAGATGACATCTTTAGTTGCTTTCTCAACGCTTTTTTTAACTGCACCAGCTGAGATTTGAGCAACTGTTACATCAGCCTCAATTTCTTGTGAATCTTCAACAAAGAGCAATGAACCATTTGTAATTTCAATTTTTTGCGCCCTTCCTTTACCTGAGGGTTTGATAGTCAAAGTGAAGCCAACTTCTGCCTGTTGAGCTTCTACTCCATGAGGGGTGCGATATCCTCTGACTCTTGCTTTTGCTCCAAATTCTATTTTCCCTGCGACAGTGGAACGGACAACACCGGTTTCGGCTGTAGATACACCTCCGGTATGGAAGGTCCTCATTGTTAGTTGGGTGCCGGGCTCGCCGATTGATTGAGCGGCAATAATGCCTACCGCTTCACCTAAATCGACTAATTGATTGTGGGCTAAGGCCCAGCCATAGCACTTTCTACATACTGAACGGGTTGCCTCGCAAGTGAGTGGGGAACGAACCATTACTCCACTTATTTTTGCTTGCTCAAGACGAGCAGATAGTGGGGGATCTATTGCAGTGTCTCG
>MDTE01029471.1_pt1 | contig 15117 bp, 7 predicted proteins | sample 811231 | NCBI WGS metagenome assembly MDTE01 (sample SAMN05326651, study PRJNA326480) | marine metagenome | isolation source: seawater | place: Indian Ocean: Red Sea | collected 2010 | reverse complement strand
GAGTGGCCAAAGTAATCTCTGCATCATGAATATCATAATGCTGTATGATGCTACCGCCATTTCTTCATTAAGAGTAAGAAAACCACCATGCAGTAAAGTTGCAGTAAAACCAACCAGAATTGCCATTCTGATTAGGGGTACGAAAGCTGCACTCAGCCTGATAGCACGACGATTAGCTTCACGATAAGCCTGTGAAGCGGCTCTGACCCGTTCAATTTCGAGTTCTTCACTGGTAAAACTTTTGATTGTGCTAATTCCACTCAAATTATTGGAAAGAAGAGCATTCAGAAGTCCCACCTCCTTTCGGACCTCTGCATATCGTGGACCTATTCGTGATTGGAATCTGAATGAACCCCAGATAATTACTGGAATTGGAATAACCGAATAGATGGCGATAGTTGGAGAAATGTAAAAGAAAATTGCACTGATAACTACTACTGTAGTGCCAACCTGTAATAGTTCATTGGCCCCTTTGTCCAGAAAACGTTCTAGTTGATTGATATCATCATTCAATATTGACATTAATTCACCTTTGGACTGATCACTGAACCATGCCATCTCCAATTCTTGAATATGAGAATAGGCATCCAGCCTGAAGTCATGTTGGACAGATTGGGCTAGATTTCTCCACAATACTCCGTAAAAATACTCAAAGAGAGATTCTAAGACCCAGATTATTACTGTCAGTATTGATAGAAGGATCAGTTGTTCTTTAGGGTCGGTATATCCATAATTAGACAGTACTGACTTTTCCTTCATAACGACAACATCTACTGCTGCACCAATCAACAAAGGTGGTGCCAAATCAAATATTTTGTTTAGAATTGAGAACAAAGTGGCCAACCACATTGTGGAACGATGGGCCTTCATGTGGGAAATTAATCTTGAAATCGGTGCCTGTTCTGTCATCTTAATCAGACTCTTGCATAATGATTAGCCGAGATTTTTACCAACGGCAATACTTTGTTAAGACTTGACCTGATTATATAGTCAATACCTTTGCCTTCTATTGCTTCGATTTCTAAACGCTCCTGTTCTGTCATTTCGGTAGCTAATTTAGCCTTTGATTCGTCTAAATAAGTTATCGGACTTGGAACATCCCCAAGAATCATAATTTTCTTTCTATCCTTATCAAAATTAGGAGTTGCTGAAAGCAGGGCTTTGGTGTAGGGATGCTGAGGATTTGTGAATAAAGCCTCTGTATCTGCCTCCTCAACAACTTTACCCAAATACATGACTGCTAAACGATCACACATATACTCTATGACTGATAAATCATGGGAAATAAATATGTAAGTTAAATTGAATTTTGCCTGTAAATCATTCAATAAATTTAGTATTCGAGCCTGAACTGAAACATCTAGTGCTGATGTAGGCTCATCTAAGACCAGAATTTTGGGATCCAATGCAAGTGCTCTGGCTATTACAATCCTTTGGCGTTGACCACCTGAGAATTCATGTGGATATCTGTAAAGATGCTCTTTTCCAAGACCTACATTATTCAATAATTCAATAACTCTGTCCCTGAGATCTTCTGTCTGACCATGTATTATCAAGGGTTCTCCAACAATATCCTTGATTAGCATTCTGGGATTCAAAGCCCCCATTGGGTCCTGAAAAACAACTCCAATTTGACGACGGAATTTTCGTAATTCATTCTTCTTTAATTCTTCCAAATTATTACTCGAAAACTGACCGTCAGTAAGTTTTTCTGACAAAACGACCGAACCTGATGTTGGCTCTACCAACCTCAACAAAGTTCGCATCAAAGTAGTCTTACCACATCCACTCTCCCCAACTATACCAAAAGTTTTTCCTTCACTGATGCTCAAATCAACACCATCTAGGGCCTTGACCAATGCAATATCAGTTCCCCACAAATTCTTTACAGGGAAATGCTTTCGGAGTTCACTGATTTGAATAATAGTTTCCCCCTTCATACTGACTCATGATCTCCTATTTCTGATACTTGCAATCTCTCTTTACCACCTTTAGGTATTGAATTCAATAATGATTTAGTGTAATCATGTTGTGGATTAGTGAATATTTCATCAACTGAAGACTCTTCAACAATTTTCCCCTTGTACATTACCGCTACTTTTTCGCAGGTTTCTGCAACAACTCCCAAATCATGTGTAATCAAAAGAACCGACATTTGTTCTTCTTTCTGAATATCCTTAATTAATTGAAGAATCTGTGCCTGAATAGTTACGTCTAAAGCTGTAGTTGGTTCATCCGCAATCAATATCTTTGCTTTACCAGCCAGAGCCATAGCAATCATAACTCTCTGCTGCATACCTCCACTCAACTCGTGTGGATAGGATTTAGCAATCTGCCTAGGATTAGGCAACTTAACTCTGGATAAAGCCTCGATCACCATTAAATCAAGTGCAGATTCAGGTAAATCTTTTTGCATTTGGTCACGTAGGAACATAGCTGCGATTAGTGCTATGAAGGGTAAACCAAGGCTAAATTGTCCTAAAATTGTGAAAAGGCCTATGAAGAAAACTGAGAAAGCTGTAATCATAAACTCAACACCAGATGATGCTTTCCATTTCTCGCTTTTGTAAACTGGTATCTCTTTTTCAGAGGCCAAGGCATTGACTTCCTCTTTTTGGTGGAGAGTCAATACTTCACCTATTTGTTCATTTATTGTCATAACTGGATTCAATGCGGAGAGAGGATCCTGAAAGATAATTCCTATTTCTCCGCCCCTTATTTCTCTTAATCTACTCTCAGAAGCATGTGTTATATTTTCTCCATTCAAAACAATCTCTCCATCCACTACTTCAGCAGTTTTAGGTAGAAGTTTCAGAACCGAATAGCATGTTACTGATTTTCCACAACCTGTCTCACCAACTAGACCAAAGATTTCACCATCTTCTATTGTCAGGTCCACACCATTAAGAGCCTCTACAACTCCATCATAGGTGTTGAATTGGGTCTTCAAATTCTTTATTTCTAACATTAGTCCCTCTGCCTCGGATCGAGGACATCACGTAAGCCGTCACCCAGTAGGTAGAATCCAAGTGCCCATAGGGCAATAACAAGTCCAGGATAGAAAAACGCCCATGTCTCACCTGCAAGTAAGTGTCCTTGACCATAATCAACTAATTTTCCCCATTCAGCCAAGTCTGGGCCTCCTCCAAAACCAAGGAAACCCAACCCAGCTAATGAAAGAACAATTCCCCCCATATCCATTGTTGCAATTACAATAATCGAAGTGATACAATTCGGAAGGACATGTACAAAAATCAATCTAAAGTCTGAAGCTCCAGCCGCTCGTGCAGCTTCAACATAAGGCAATTTCCTGATTCTCAATGCTTCTGCTCTAATAATACGAGTGAAACCAGGCCACCACACAATTATCAACGCATACATCAAATTAGAAATAGAAGGATCGTCAGTAACTGCAATTATTGCTAGGGCTAAAACTAGGCCTGGTATTGCCATGAAAACATCTGTAATTCGCATAACAATTTCATCTATACGTCCACCATAGTATCCAGATATAACCCCAATAACCACTGCAATAAACGTACCTGTAAAAACAACTTTGATAGCCACATCAAGGGATGTTTTACTTCCCCAAACTATTCCATAATATATGTCATAACCCTTGTCAGTACTACCAAGGATAAAGCTGTTTTCTTCACCACGTTCTCCCGTACACTTCTCAAGAGGATTCAATGATATCCAATTTATACATGGAGGTTGAAGATCATGATTAAATTCAAAATTTTCTTCCATCCTCATTGGACCATCCCATGGATCGTCTGGATCATCTCGCATCAGTTGCTCCTCAGAAGGAGGTGCCAAAACAGGTGCAAAAAGAGAGACCATGAGAAGAAGAAGAACTATCACCAAACCAAAAACAGCTAGTGGATTGCGGAAGAACTGGTAGGACATTCTCTTCCATTCTTCTACTCTTGGTCCAAGACTAGATTGTATTTCTGCGTAAAACCTGTGCCTGTCTTGTAAATGACCCGAAGAGTGTAATCTCATTGCCATAATACATAAATAAACTAACAAAACAAACAAAACAAGTTGAGAAAAGGTGGGAATAAATCTAAAAAAATCTGAATCAGTTTCAGGATTCTTGAAAATACTCATTACCACTATTGCAGTGCCAATCAAAAGAGCAGGGGCCCACAAATCTGAAACCTCTGTGAATATACGTTTAACAAAAAGGAAATAAATCAGACCCCATAGTAATCCTAACCAAAATATTACTTCCAATAACCATAGGACGGTCAAACCCCAAACAACATCGGCATATACAGTTCCTAAGAATAGAAAAGACAGTAAAACAATAATGATTTCACCTATACTTACTGTACTTCCTAAATCTACCCGAGGATCTAGATATGCATATGCTATATCTACAATTAAATTAGCAAGAATAGTCAAAACTGCGGAGAATATTACCAGACCTAATATTGCAGAAATATCAAGATTTCTCATAGAATCTACTGTCCACAAACCAAGACCTGGCCACTGAAATATAGTCTCAGTCAGTACAGAACCATTTAGAAGACCTGCGAAACCCATACCCAATAATGTTACAGTAGGTATCATTGCATTCTTGGAAGCATGGCGAAGTGTTACCTTACTTGATGGCAAACCCTTTGCTTTTGCCGTCCTTACATAATCTTGTTCTAGAACATCAAGCATATTGCCACGCATCAGACGAATTGTTGTGGCCATGGAAGCATAACCAAGAGCCGTGGCTGGTAGAACCATATGCATGAAAGCGTCTTTGAAATGAATCCAAGAACCTGCTACGATTGAATCAACGAGAAGGAGACCCGTAGGAGTTTCAATTTTATCGCTTACCTCCCAAAGATAAGCATCGTACCTATATCCCAATGGAAGATTAGTAACATGTCCCAACTGAAATGCAAAAATATATTTTAGAACAAGAGCAAACCAGAATATAGGGACTGCGGAACCTATCAACGCAAATAACCGAATACCGTGATCCTCCCATCTATTATGTCTGACTGAAGAAAATATACCTAAAGGAATAGCTGTAGCAACAGCGATTATAAATGCTAAAATCGATAATTCTAAAGTAGCTGCAAATTTAATCTGCACTGCCTCAGAGACTTCCATATTGATTGTCTTAGAAAAACCCCAATCTCCATGAAGCAGATTGCTGAGATATGTAACATACCTTTCTGGAAGAGGAGCATCCAGATTATATTTTTCGATGATTCTATCTCGTTCTTCAGGCGAAGTCTTCTCTGTCATGTAGGGTGCTGCTGGGTCTCCCATCATTGTTGAGAGTGAGAATGTTATCAGTGTGACACCGAGTAAAACTGGTACAGTCAGAGCTAATCTACGAATTATGTATATCCAAAGTTTCACGGTCGCCTAAAGATTGGTTTTTAAATATATATTCTAAATCAATCTTTGCTAAGTGTATAATACAGAAGACTGTGCATCATATTGTGATACCAACCATTTACCCAGTCTCTTTCAAAGTGATAACCAATTCCCTGACTACACCAGATATACAATGCTTTGTCGTGTTCCAAGTATGCAAGTTCAGAATACATATCTTCCCTGATAGATGAATCCGATTCTTTTGCCGCATCCATTATGAGGGTATCTATTTCATCATAATGAAAACCTAGGTAATGTGGAAAGTGACCATCACTGTGTAAGAATGGATGCGCATAGTTGTGTGGATCTGCATAATCTGGTGCCCATCCAAGGAAGAAAAGGGGAAGCTCTTGCGCTCTCAACTTATCAAGATAATCTGGCCATTCAAGCCCCTGAACCTCAATTTCAAAATTAGGATTCATGGATTCAACATTATTCTCTAACATCAAGAGTGCATCCATTCTGACATCATTACCTGAATTGTAGAATGCTGTTAATTGAAAACCAGTATCCCACACTCCAGCATCACGGAAATGCTGTTCAGCCATTGATGGATTAAACGTGTATTGTGGACCATTTGCATCAAATCCTAACAACCCATCTGGTATAGGTCCTGTTGGCCTAGTTCCAAATCCATCAATTATATTATCTATGTAACTATCATAATTGAAAGAATAACAAAATGCACGTCGGATATCTTCATTAGCAAAGAAATCGCTTGAAGGAGCAGTATTCTCATGATTAGCTATGGCATGATTAAAACCTATGAAACCCATACTCAAGGATTTCAACTGACCCACATATTCTATACCCTCATAACCTAAAACATCCTCACGGGCATTTGGTTCAATGTAAGCAAAATCAGCATCCCCCGACCTAAGTTCAAGTGTTCGAGACTGCTGGTCGTTGTTCTTCTTAATCAATACAGTTTTGATATGTCCCTCAGGGAAACCATATGATTTGCGGTCTTCAGGATCCCAGCCTCTCCAATAATTTGGATAATATTCCATCAGAACATATTGTTCTCTGACCCACTTACCACCATAATCCTCATTCATCATATATGGTCCAGTGCCCATGACCTTGTCACTTATACCTGGACATTCAACATCAGGTATTGGTACTGAACATCCTTGCTTTGAAACCCACTCTTGAGATAGTATTGATGCACCATTGTATGCCATTATAGCCAAGAAACGTGGAGCAGACTGATTCAAATTGAATTGAACGGTATATTGATTTATTTTGATTATACTATCTGCAATACCATCTCCGTTTTCATCAGTCTTATCAAGAAGTTCAGTATACATCCAGGCTGGGCCCGCCGCCAAATCCATAGTTATCAATCTATTTATTGAGAAAACCACGTCATCTGCATCCATTTCTGAACCATCATGGAAAGTTACTCCTTGGCGTATCTTGAATGTGTAAGTCATACCATCATTTGATATCCCACCATTTTGAACAGTTGGAAGTTCCTCGGCAAGAATCGGGATTAACTTGTCCGTACGGTCACGGTCGTAGAACACCAGTGTCTCATAGGTATTCGTCAGAACGGCTCCACTAGCTGTATCATATGCCTCAGCCGGATCTAAAGTCGCTGGATCACCTATAGAAACGGATGTCAGAACATCTGGATTGGATGAACCCTCTAATGATGTTTCTGTGGGTATAACTCTAATCGTTCTATAAACTGTGTCGGTGTTACCATCATTATTGGTAACTGTTAAGGCAACAACATAGTTACCAACTGAACTGAATGATGATAAATCGCCAGCACTTCCAAAAGTGTGACTTACAAGACTTCCTGTTGCGATTTGTCCATCACCAAAATCCCATGACCAAGATGCAATCTCACCAGTAGATGCAGAACCATCCAAATAAGACCAAGAACCTGCTCCATTGAACTCAATTTCTGTTCCAGGGACAACTACAGACGCCTTAACTGATATTATCGCGTGGGGTTTAGATGAAGAATCTGAAATCTCAGGATGTAAAACTGTTATGTATGTTAACTTACGATCATTGTTCCCAACTGCCCCTTTGTTATCTGTAACTGATAATGAAACAATATAGTCTCCTGGGAATAGATACTTGTGATTCTCCATGGAACTAGTTCCTGTACTGCCATCACCAAAATCCCAACTGTATGATTCTATTGTCCCATCCTCGTCTTCTGCATTAGCCTCAAACTGTACAGAAGAACCAAGATCAACAACAGTTTGACCTGAAATTACATTTACTTCAACAGTTGGATTAAGGTTATCACCGATTGCTTCCTCTGAACCAAAATCTAAACAACCTGAGAATACAAGCAGGCCTATAATGGCCATCGAACCAAACTTACGTAGTTTTTCCTTCATTGTGTCACCGATATTGTGAATTGAGAACCTGGCGCACAGCCAGGAGGAACTTGAACATTGACAACCTGCCCACTCGGCATTGTAACTGTTAACACTTGACCCGGAGCCACCCCTGGAGGGACCGTTATTGTCATACTTGTAGGAGCTGCAGCTGGTGTTTGTAATGGCTGAGCAGGGGGGGATGCAACTGGTTGTTGAGGAATCGCAGCATCACTAGGTGGCATCATTGCAGGGGGTGCAGACATAGGTGGAGCAACTGGAGGAGCTATAGGTGCTGTAGGTGAGTCAAATGAACCCCATTCATCATCTACTTCATCACTACCTCTAAACAAAGAATAAAAACCGTATCCAGTCAATATCATACCTACAGCAAACAAACCAACAAATGCATACTCATTTGTTGTAGATAATCTACCGTTTACATCACAGGTAAATTTCTCTGACTGACCTTCCTGAATAATCTCCAATGTTATAATCACATTGCTTCCAATTCCGAAATCATTCATATAATTGGAATCACAGACAAATCTAATAGAAGTGTCATCTTTTCCAATTGACTTCACCCAGATAGATGTTTTACCTGGATCATCATACTCATATTGCATTCTAGCTACTTCGTCAAGTATTACGACTGGATCACCTGAATCGTAATCTTTAAAATTTTGATTGTTATTCGCATCCGTACTAGCTTGGCTGACAAAATCTTGACCACTTATGGACATCATTGTAGGGAAAATTACCGTATATCCTACAGCTCCTACTAGTCCCAGAATTAGACCTACTGTAACAAATATTTCTGACTTTGTTTTGAAACCAATTGGAATACGCACATTGTTATAGTGCAAGTTATTGATTTAAGACTTACCACAAACACTGTAATTGTTATTTATAAAATATTTTTTTACGATAGGCTGTTACAGCAATGACTGTCAAGACCAAGGCCCCAACTACAAGTAAAATTGCAAGCATACTTTCTACCTTCTTTTCTGTGGATTCGCCGTAAGCATAAAATTCAGAATGATCTGAAATTGAATAAGTACCATCTGAACTGACTGATCGGACTAATATGATATGATCTCCTGCAAATGACAACTCTTCAGAATTAAGTGAAATTATCCAATTAACATAGATTGAGGTGTTCGTTGATGAACCATATTGTGCTTCTTTCCATGAATTACCATCCAAACTGTATTCAACTTTGCTAACATCACCCATTCTCGCCCAAGAAATCCCATTGAATGTTGTGAAATCAGTACCACTAACACTATCTGTAATGTAGGCCTGTAAGTCAACGTTAAGATTGTCAGTTTCAGTGTTTACAAGTGATGATTTGACAGCTGCGTGAGCATCTACCATACCCCATCCAAAGTGACGATTCCAGTAAGGATCAAGGTCAGGGTAAGTCGCCCAAGGGCCATCTTCGACACCCTCACCATCTCCAGAAGAAAGTGTCTCTTTCCTTTCGGAGGTTAGACGTAGAATCTCACGGATTGCAAGAGGGTCTAAATCAGGATTGGCTTCAATCATCAATGCAATGACACCTGAAACTGCAGGTGTGGCATAGGAGGTTCCACTACCCCTTCCACTGTAACCATTGCCTGAGGCATCTTGGCCTGGAGCTCTGTTATAGCAACCACCTTCTTCATAAACGCAGGCAGTTGCCTGAACAATGTTAGTTCCTGGAGCTGAAACGTCTGGCTTCATCTCATCATATGGATTACCATCATTGTTGTCTTTGCGTGGACCTCGGCTTGAATAAGAGGCTATACCATCATCTACACGATCTATAGTGTTCTTGTCATCGAGAGCTCCGACTGTTACTGAAAGGCTAGATGCACCCATTCCTGATAAACCATCATTATCAGGTCCACTGTTACCTGCGGCAACAGACACGGTTATACCTGCTAGTGTAGCCTCATCAAGAATCTGAGAAAACATATCTGTCCCATCTGAACCTCCATCCTCATGTGATGTTATTCCCCAAGATAAAGATATGATGTCTATCCCATGACTTTCATTATCGGCACCGGGCCATGCAGTATCCTTGTTATCAATAACCCATTGTAAACCATTCATAGCAGATTCATAGAATTCTTGCTCTACAATATAATTCTCAAATGGACCTGCTCCAAATGCAGTTCCAATTCTAACGTCAACTAAATCGGCATCCGGAGCCGCACCAGTAAAATTAGATGATTCTCCACTAGGCAAAATACCTGTACTTGTTGCCATTCCTGCACATGCTGTTCCATGTTGGTTTTGATCATCGGGATCGAAACTTCCATCATCTTCCTGAAATGATGCCATACATAGGACATCATCAGTACAAACTGAATCAAAGCCAGCTATGAATTTTCCATCCAACCCTGGATGTTCATTATCAATGCCGGTATCAACAATCGCAATATTGGAACCGTTTCCAGTATAACCTAAATTCCAAGCTCCTTCTGGATAAATTGATGAACTACTGGCCTTAATCGCTGGAGTTTGTACATCACCATAGAAAACCACTGTACCGTATGGCTCTACCATTAACACACCGGGAAGATCGCTTATTGTCTGGAACAATTCAGATGATACTGTTCCCAACAACAATCCATTAACTGAATCAACTTGGTACCTAACTATGATTCCTAAATCTAATAATAATTCAATATCTTCATCAGTTATTTTATGGTCATACAAAACTCCCACTGGGTATTCAGATTCAATAGATTCCAACCAATCAACAATACCATTCCTGTTCAAATCTCTAGTAGTAGTTTCCCACCAAGGAAGCTCCGTCCATTGATTCTGTTTGACCGTAGGAATCACTGACAAATATTCTTCCTTTGATGAAGTAGACTCTAATCCTGAAACTGGAAGTGATGAAAAAATCAGAATAGCGACTATAGCGACTACACGAAACCTGTCCACGCTCCTGTCATGTAATGGTTATGATAAAAGTATTGAGGTCATCTATAGCCGAATCCACCACCACCTGGTGTTCTGATTATTACTCTCTCTCCGGGCTCAACAATTCTTTCAGATTTACCTCCCAAATCAATCTCTTCACCTGAATTATTTATCAATGAATTACGACCACAAGAAGCTGGTTCTCCTCCAGAAATACCGTATGGTGGTATCTCCCGTCTTTCTGAAACTATTGAAACCTTTCTCGGTTCTAGAAAAGTAATCTCTCGAATCACTCCATTACCTCCATTATTTTTTCCAAGACCTCCTGAACCTTTGCGAATCCTAAAAGAATCTAGTCTGATTTCATCAAACCTGTGTTCAAGAATCTCAGGATCTGTAGATCTTGTATTCGTCATGTGTACCTGAACTGCGGAAGCTCCATCACTACCATCAATCGCACCTGAACCACCCGCTATCGTCTCATAATACTGTTTTCCGGTGTCATCAGCAGAGCCAAAAACAAAATTGTTCATTGTCCCTTGGGAGGCTGCTGCAATCCCCAAGGCACCCAACAAAACATCAGTTATCCTTTGAGATGTCTCAACATTACCACCAACAACAGCTGCATTCTTATCAGGATTTAACAGAGAGCCTTCAGGTATTATTATGTCAATCTGATCCAAACATCCTGAATTTAAGGGAATATTCCTGTTTACTAAAAGTCTGAAAGCATAAAGAACGGCAGCTTTGGTAACTGCGATTGGGGCATTGAGATTATTTTCCATCTGAGGAGAAGTTCCACTAAAATCTACAATAGCACGGCAAGGAGGATGTCTTTCATGATTTTTTGTGATATTAATTCTTACAGCTATCTTTGAACCATCATCAAGAAAATCCTCAAAATTACTCTCCTTCACTTCCTTATCAGAAAGATAATCTGCCAATGCATCACTAATTGCTTCTGCAGAGTCTTCCCGAATGTATTGCATGTATGACTGAACTGTAGATAAGCTATACTTGCTAATTAGTGACTCAATTTCCATTATACCCTTTCGAACGGCAGCTATCTGAGCATTAATATCGAATTTTCTTTCTTCTATATTCCTAGCGGGATGATTGGAGGATTTCAAAAGATTCTCAAACTCTTTAACCATCAACTTTCCCCCATCAACAATGCGGAAATTATCGATTACAATACCTTCTTCTTGGATTGTAGTAGAAAATGGTGGTATGGACCCTGGAGTTATACCTCCAATATCTGCGTGATGTCCCCTACTAGCTGCATAGAATATTGGCTTTTTGGAACCAGAGAAAACTGGAGCTATGACTGTTAAATCTGGTAAATGCGAACCTCCCTTATGTGGATTATTTATTAGGTAGAAGTCACCAACCTTCATTTTTCCTTCATTCGAAAGAATTATTGATTTAACTGATTCTCCCATGGCACCTAAATGCACAGGAACATGAGGTGCATTTGCTACAAGATTGCCTTCAGAGTCAAAAATTGCGCATGAAAAATCAAGTCTTTCCTTGATATTTACAGAATGTGCCGTATTCTGAAGAGTGTGTCCCATTTGTTCTGCGACACTCATGAAAAGATTACTAAATATCTCCAAAGAAATGGGGTCTTTGTTATTTGATACTTGAAGACTAACAAGCTTTTCTTGTTTTATTATTATATGGCCAAATTCATTGATACTGGCCCTAAAACCAGGATCTATAACTACTGTTGAATTAGGATCATGAATCATTGCAGGGCCAACTAATTCAAATCCTTCTGGTAATGTTTCTTTAGAATAGATTGGCGTGGCAACTAATTGATTATCAAAATACACCTCACAAGAATCAATTGGCTCTAGTCTTGATGAAACTGGAAGCAAAGACGATTCATCTATTGCCTCACGACTTCCTGTAATCTCAAGGCGGACGTTTGTAATTTCTAGTTCTCCAACTGGGGTAAAACCAAATAAATTCCTATGTTTTTCTTCAAACATAGAATGCATTTTTTCAATGTCGGAGATTGGAATTGTTATGGAACTATCTGTACCTGAAACTCGTAGATCAAGGAAATGATTACTTACAATATGACTAGAGGCTATGCCAAGTTTCTCAAGCTCCTCTATCAATGCTGGTTGCATTGATTCTATCTCTGAAATAGCAGTTGAGTATGATTCAGAATCAAACTTAGTGACCAATGACTTGACACCATATCTAAACTGTTCTGCATTTGCTATTCCATATGCTGATAGAAGACTCGAGAGTGGATGAATAACAATTGTCTTGATTCCTAGAATTCTAGCAATCCCGCAACAATGTTGCGGGGCCGCACCCCCAAAACAAACAAGAACGTGATTTCTTACATCATAGCCTCTAGAAACAGAAATTTCCTTAATTGCAGCGGCCATCTTTTCATTAGCAATATTAACAAAACCAAGCGCTAGTTCTTCTACAGACAAGTTTGCCTCAATTTTCTCATTGACACTAGAACAAAGAACTCTAAATTCCTTCTCAGTTTCTTCTTGGTTTAATTTTTGATTTTGGTCTGGACCAAAAACCGACGGGAAGAAATCTGGATTTATACGTCCGAGAATTAAGTTAGCGTCTGTAATCGCTAAATCACCGTTAAGGCCATAACATATTGGGCCAGGGACCGCACCAGAGGATTCAGGACCAACTTGCAATTTTCTTCCATCAAACCATATTTTAGAACCACCGCCTGCAGCTACGGTCTTTATGTCTAAACTGGAAGTCTGAAAGTTTATCCCTCCTGCTTCCATATCCATTATTCTAGAAAAATTGCCATCATATCTAGAAACATCAGTTGAGGTACCACCCATATCGAAACCGATTATTGAATCATAGTTGTTTACTCTACCAATTGATGCCGAACCTATTACACCACCTGCCGGTCCTGAAAGTATTGCATCTTTTCCAGTCAGTGTCTGGCCATCTGTCAATCCACCTGAACTTTGCATGAATTCTATTGGAACATCACCTAATTCGTTGTTCAGTGACATGATATATGTGCTTAAAATTGGATAAAGGTAAGAATCTACAACTGTTGTCTGACCCCGACCAACAATCTTGATTGTAGGCATTAATCTGCTTGAGATTGATACGTTTTCAAAGCCTACTTTTTTGGCTATTTTGTAGCATCTTTCCTCATGAATAGGGTTTTTCCATGAGTGCATCAATACAATTGCAAGAGATTCAGTTTCTGAGATGGGTAAACTTCTCAAATCTTTTTCCAGACCAATTTCATCTAAATCAATGACTACCTGACCTCTGGCGTCTAAACGTTCATGAACTTCTAAAACAGATGAATACAACTGTTCAGGCTTGGCTATAGCCAAATCAAAAAGTTCGGGTCTTGCTTGATTCCCAATCTCTAGAAGATCTGCAAAACCGTGTGTTATCAACAATACTGTACTGGAACCTTTTCTTTCAAGCAGAGCATTTGTTGCAACAGTGGTGCCAATTCGTATTCTTTCTATCTTATGTGATGGAATTTTATCATTCTCTTGCAGATCCAGAATATTACGTATACCCTCAATAACTGGATCTGAATATAATGAGGATTCTGAAAGAATCTTGGATGTGTGAAGCTTGCTATAGGGGTCGATACCGATTATATCTGTAAATGTACCTCCCCTGTCTACTGCAAAAAACCACTTGCTCATACCTTTTTGGAACAGTAGGGGCACATTGACCATTTTTGATCTACAGATTTTCCACAATTGGAACAGTGCTTCATTTCACGTTCTTTAACCTCCGGAACATCGGACCAAAGATTCGATGGAGGAGGAGGAGGTAATGGATCTGGCCAAATACCGGCTATTGCCAAACTGATAATAATAGAAATAACTGAAAGTATCTGAATCAAGAATTCTTCAGTCAAATACAAATTCAAAATTGCAATAATGCCGGCTAAAAGGAATGTTATTCTCAACATTACTTTATTCGGAATACATTGCTTCTATCTCTTTAGCCCAATTATCATTTATCTGCTTGCGGCGTATCTTGAGAGTTGGAGTCAATTCACCCTCATCCACATTAAGATCTCTGGGGAGAATTGTGAATTTCTTTACTTGTTCGGGGTTGCTAAACTTGTTATTCAAATCCTGAACTTGGGCTTCTAATTCAGCTTTTATTTTAGGACTATCTGTATAGTCTGATAGTTTTGCACCAAGTGATTCTAGCTTGGCAATTTGTTCATTAGGATCCTTAGGCACCTCTGTAGCTCCATCTAAGCCGTGCTTATCTCTGAGAATCGCACCCACATCAAGCGTGAAAAGAGCACTACAAAATTTTCGATTATCACCCACAAGCATACATTGAGAAACAAGCGGAATAGATTTCATAGTCTCTTCAACCACAAGCGGAGCTATGTTCTTTCCAGCCGAATTTACGTATATTTCTTTCAGACGACCTGTGACATATACAAATCCATCCTCATCAATACGGCCTAAAT
>MDTE01177588.1_pt1 | contig 15119 bp, 18 predicted proteins | sample 811231 | NCBI WGS metagenome assembly MDTE01 (sample SAMN05326651, study PRJNA326480) | marine metagenome | isolation source: seawater | place: Indian Ocean: Red Sea | collected 2010 | reverse complement strand
GTGAAGATTATTGAAGTTAATCTAATGCAGAATGGAACTCTTGATTATTCTGATTTCAAAAGTAAAATAAATGATAAAACCGTAATGGTATGCATGGGTATGTCATCCAACGCACTTGGAACACTTAACAGTTTCAATAAAGTTAAAGAATATCTAAAAGACAGAAAATGCCTATTTCTTTTAGATGCTGTCCATTATGCGCCTCATTTTTCAATTGATGTTAAAGATCTTACTTGTGATTTTATGTTGTGTTCAGCTTATAAGTTTTACGGACCTCATATAAGTTTTCTTTACTCTAAGCCCGGTGTTCTGCAGGAACTTAATCCAGACAGACTAGTTGTTCAAGATCAAGAAGCCCCTTATATAATTGAAACGGGAACACTGAATCATGCAGCATGTTCAGGAGTTTCAGCAGCTATTGATTTTATTTCATCTTTAGGTCAAGGAAGCACATACAGGGAAAAACTGGAAAGTGCATATTTACAAATTAGTGATCATGAATTTAGTCTTGCAAAACATCTCTATGAGTCATTAGAAGGCTTTGACAAAACAACTGTTATTGGTCCTGATTTTTCTACAAGAGAAAGAACACCAACAGTATCATTTGTTCACTCAGAGTACTCTCCTCAAGAGGTCTGTGCTCTCTTAGCTAAACAAAACATTTGTGCTTGGGATGGGCATTTCTATGCACTTAAGGCAATCCAGCAACTAGGTCTTGAGAGCAGAGGAGGTGTAACAAGACTTGGAATTTCACTTTACAATACAAGAAAAGAGATAGATAGAGTAATTGAGGTTATAAAATCTATTTAGTTCAGCCGCTCAATTTTTTAATAAACCAGTTTTGAAAAACTTGTTGCGTTTCAGGCTCTGCCATATTAAGGTCTTGTATATTAAGAAATTTAACCTCAGCTTTTAAATCAATACTTCTTAATATCTTTTCTAGTTTTTTGGCTGAAAGATTTCTTGATTTATTTATCTCTACAAGTTTATTTGAGGAGGACTCAACATGGAGATTCTCTTTAATTAAAAGATGCCAACAAAGACTGTATGGCATATATTGTCTGCCATCTCTAAATTTGTGCCTTATTTGGTTTGTGAGTCTTTGAGGGTTTTTATCATAAAAATCTTTAATAACTGATTTTATTTGTGGTCTACCACAATGATATGATTTAAAATACTTATTATGAAAACCCGCAATATTTGCAGCTTTTGATTGTGCAGCGTTGAAGCTTGGTCTAATATTTAATAAGTTTTTTATTCTTTGTGATATTGTCTTTATTAATTGTTTATTATATGTTTTAGTCCAACTTCCTGTTAAAACTGCTTTATTATCTTTAAACCATTCTTCTTTAAAGGTCTCTTTGATAAGAAACATATCATCATTAAAATAGATAAACTTATTAGAAAGATTTTTAATCTTGAAAAGTAATGCATCTATTGATCTAATATTAAATGTTGGCAGACAATCCATGTTGTCGCGAAAAATTTCTTTATGATCAATAATTTCAACCTTGTTTAAAGACACTAAATGCCTAACCTCATTTAAGTTTGGTTTTTGGTTGTCAGTAACAATAAAGATTTTTCTAACAAATGGTGCAAATTTAATAATAGATGCTACACAGAAATGAATTTCATTTGCCTGAAGATATTGTCTATTTATGATCTTTTTGTTTTTAAGATTTTCTTCAAGTTTTAATTTGTAATTAGGCTCAGAGCCATTAACCCAAGTTATTACTGCATCAATTTTTTCCATTTACACAAAATAAAAAAGTTTATTAATTGGAGTTTTTAAAGACTCTGAAATTCTTATTGCTATGTCAAGGCCGGGTACAAATTTATTTTTCTCTATTGATATTATTGTTTGTCTACTAACACCTGCGAGCAATGCTAAATCCTCTTGTGTTAGACCTGCGCCTTTTCTGTAATCTTTAACTCTATTTATAAGCATATGTAAAGTAAACTTTACAAATATAATAAAAATTTTGTAAAACAAACTTTACATTTTAGCTCTTAACTCTTTTTTGTAAAGCTTGCTTTACATTTAAAATGTATAGTTTACTTTACATTATCTTTGGAGATGTTAAATAATAATTAAAACCATATTAATAACAAAACTAGATAAGCGAATTATCTAGTTTTACTAAAATTTTAATGCATGAAAAAATTAATCACTTTATTAATGTTTGTCTCACTGGTTTCATGTAATATGAACTCTAAAACGTCAGAAGAGACTAATAATGTTACAGTTAATGCGTCTGATGCAATTTATAATATTAATCAAGACGAAAGTACCCTTACTTGGACTGGTAGAGAAGTCTCAACAAGCTCTCACTATGGAACAATTAATTTTACATCTGGACAATTTGAGGTTGCAGATGGTCTTATTTCACAAGGGGAGTTTTTTGTTGACATGACATCTATTAATGTACAAGATTTAACAGGTGGAAGTAAAGAAAGGTTAGAGGGCCATTTAAGATCAGATGATTTTTTTTCAGTCGAGTCCTTTCCTTCAGCTCATCTATATATTTCAAGTTCAGAGCTAATATCGGATGGAAAATGGATGGTGAATGGTTTTTTAACTATAAAAGACATTTCACACCCTGTTTTATTTGAAATGGCAAATACTCAAGATGGGTGGACTGCTAGCCTTGTTTTTGATAGATCAAAGTATAATGTGAAGTTTAGATCAGGAACATTTTTTGAAAATCTTGGTGATAAACTCATTTACGACGATATTGAATTAGAAATTAATTTAAAAACTTCATAATATGAATCCTAATAGACCTAGATGTGGATGTGGAAACACGCAAGATCCAGAAGGCTTTTGTGATGGTTCTCATAGCAGCATATAATGAATAAGTTACTTGCATTTGGGGCTTCTTCCTCAAAAAATTCAAGGAACAAAAAATTAGCCTCTTATGTTGCCAATAGAATGGCTCCAAAAGAGGCTATTCTTGTTGACTTAAATGAATTCGAAATGCCAATTTATAGCGAAGATAGAGAACAAGAAATAGGCATACCAGATAAAGCATATGAGTTTAAAAAATTGGTTAATGAAAGTATAGGAATAATAATTTCACTTGCTGAGCACAATGGTTCTTATACCTCGGCATTTAAAAATATATATGATTGGATTTCTGTAATTGAAACAAATGTATGGGGTAGCAAACCTTTGATATTACTATCAACTAGTGATGGACAAAATGCTGGCAAAACAGTGCTTCAAACAGCCTTATCTCGCTTTTCTAGACAAAGTAAACAGGAAATTCCACATTTTTCACTTCCAAACTTTAATGAAAACTTTTCTGATGCTGATGGAATTATCAACAATAAACTAAGTGAAGAGTTAGATAAACAGATAGGTATATTCTCCAGTCAAGTTGATAACTTACTTGATTCCAGTAATAATTAGTGTCCCATTCCACTCACCTTTTTTTCCGAAGTACCAATATTCTATATCACTAAATCCTGCTGATTCAAAAAAGTTTAACCATGTATTTTTAGATAATAATTGCATAGTAGTTATTGATATATCCTTCTTCCAACTGTGTGAGGGTTTATTTTCTACATAATGATCAATACCCATAATTAAACGACCTTCATTTTTTAACCAATTATCATAAATACGACTTATGAGAATTTCAGGTTTTTCAAAATAATAGAAAACCTCCATTGAGTGAACGATATCTACTTTTTCTTTAGGGATCCATTTTAACAGGTCATTGCAGAAGTACTCATTTTTATCATCTAACATTTTTGCCTTTTCGATCATGTGAATTGATCCATCAACACCAATTGCACTAATACACTTTGGGTCAGAAGAAACTTTTCGAACTACCCAACCATTTCCACATCCAGCATCTATAAATTTATATTTATCGATTCCTTTTGTCGAATGTTGAATCATGCTCTCAACAGATGCAGAATGGTTTTTCTCCATGCCTTCATCTTTTCCATTTAAAACCCAATTACTAAAGACTTTAATAGGTGATTCCATTTAATCTACAGTTATTAATTTGTGGGTTATACTGGAATCACAAAGAGAAACAATGTAAAGATTAGAATTATTTAAGTCATCAATTTGATCATAATAATCTTCCTCAATAAGATTATTTACAAAACCAGGAATAGTATTACTATGTCCAACAACAAGCGTATTTTCCCCAATACTTGTTTTTAAAAAAGTTTTATAGATAATATCATCAGAAGAGTATATAAGTATTTCTAAGTTATTATTTTCTGCAAGAGGTTTGACTGTTTTTATTGTCCTTTTGTAATTGGTAGAGTATATTCTAGATATGTTTTTATCAATAAAAAATCTTTTCCAGTTTTCAGCTCTTAAAAAACCTTTATTACTAAGATCTGGATCAAGATCTGATTTATTGGCCCTTACTTTCTCAGCATGTCTAATTAGGTATATGTTAGAACACTCTTCACTAGGTTTAAAAAATGAAATAAATACGAAAAGAAATAATATTCTTAAAATATTCAAAGTATTATTTTTCTTCTACTTATAGCATAAATTAAATATGCAATAATCATTACAAGGGGCTCCCAAATAAGCAAATAGTATGGCCATTCTCCAATTACTAGAGGGTTATTTACCTCTGGGGCAGCATTAACATACATATAATTAGAGTCTAATAGAAAATTAATTGGCATTATGATTGCCATTAAGATATTAAGATGAATCCAAATCTTAAACCACGAAAACTTAGGAAGTTTGAGGTCTAAATGTAGAAACATGAAAATTGGCAGAACTATAATTAAACTATGAGACACATAATAGTTTAGATAGTATCTTAAAGATCCATCAAAATAGTTCATCTGCGGTGTCAAAATTGCCATTATACCACCGATAACTCCTGTATAATATACAAACTGAAAGAGCTTGTCTTTCTTCTTTACAAAAGGAAGCACACAACATATAAGGGAGGATATTCCACACAATTGAATAGGTAAATTATATTGAACATCCCATGTACCACTCATAATATACCCTCCATTTTCAGTAATAAAATCAAGAATCATTATAATCCCAATAAGATATGTAACCTTGATTTTCTGTGTTCTGTTTAAAAACCGAGCAAGAATTAGAGGTACAGAAATAAAGATTAGTGAAAATAGAGTCCAAGTCTTCCATTCATCTGTCATAAATTCAACGACATAAATTGGGATTGGATTTTCTTCCATATTAAAGTGGTTTTTTCAAATGTATAAAAACTATTTAACTAAGATTATAATAGAATGAGTTTCTCAATAATTCAAGACTTTTTGGTATTGCAGTATTTGCATCTTCATTTCCCTCAAACTCAAGGGATATATATCCTTTATAGTTGTTTTTTCTCATCAACTCACCTATTGACTTATAATCAATATTAATCTGATCAAAAGCTGGCCATTTTGCGCCACCATAGTATGTTTTTGCTTGAATCAAGCATGTGTGAGGAGCTAACTCAGCTAGTTGCTCTTCTCTATTATCAAAGAAGTTACCTGTATCCAGTGTAACACTTAACCATGGAGAGTCTATAGCATTAACAATTTTCATTACCCCTTTAGAAGTTAAACCTAAACCCCAGTGGTTTTCAAGTCCGAGAACGACCCCACATTTTTCTGCTGTTGGAATACATTGTTCAATAGAATCGATAACCCATTTAAATCCTTCTTCTTCTGTATAACCGTCAATAATAGATTCTAAACCTTTGTTATCCATTAGAACATCAAATTCTGATTTATCCCCAAACGGTTTTGTTGTTCCCCACCTTCCAGTATTAATTCTAATAGTGGGAATTCCTAAAGAATAAGCCACCTCAATTTGATGCTTTGTTAATTCAATATTTTCTTTTCTTTTTGAGGCTTCTGGACTAACATAACTTTGATGGGTTGAGAGTCCCATGATATCTAAACCTGAATCAAATGCTCTTTTTTTGAGTTTTTGTAAATAACTATTTTTTTCGGATTCCATTTGAATAAGTAGAAGTTCTATTCCGTCGAATCCAAACTCAGAGGCTTTATCAATGCAATATTCAATCGGAGTTCCCTGTCCATTAAATTGCCAGAACGAGTATGTAGAAACTCCAATAGGATTATGTTTAATATTTTTTGGAGTTAGCTTGTTATTGGGATTAATATTTGAACAACCAACTAATGGTGCTCCCATTGACGCAGTTACAAGCGATTTTAGTAAAGATCTTCTTTTCATGCAGAATAATTTATTTTTTTATTTAAATTTAATAAATTCAAATTCAAAATTATTTTAACCAAAACAAATAAATTATGAAAAAATTATTAATAATTATTTTTTCTACTTTGTTACTTTCTTGCTCAGACACTGTAGAGAAATCACAAAAATCAAGCGGATACATTTTTGATGATCAAAAGGTTATGATTGGTTCAGATGAAACTGTTGACATTTTTAAACAAATTGATAAAGCGTGGCTGGAAAGAGACTATAATGCAATTCGTGAATTAGTTGCTGAGGATGCAAGGCTAGTTTTTGCAAATGGAGATATTGGACAAGGCCCTGAGGACCTAATTCAAGTAATTGATGAAGAGTATCAACAATCAATAGAAAATGATGAAAGTTGGGGGTGGGATTCATATGCATTTTCAGTTAAAGTCACACCAACTGAGGCTAACAGAGGTAATGAAACAGGAGAGTGGGTTCTTGCTGAATTTTGGACAGAAGAGTCTAACATTATTGAATGGTACCAAATTAGTGAAGGCAAATTAATAAGTTGGAATCAGTTTAGAAGAAATAGACAATAAATCTAAAATATACTTTAAAAAAACCCCTCAAAGCAGGGGTTTTTTATTTTTGATAATATGAGAAATATTTTTTTATTATTTGTTTCACTATTTTTTTTGCAGGGGTGTTTTTTTAAACATGATCCACTTATATCTGCATTAAATGAAGATGAGTTTACAAGAAAATTTGTAAAAGACAAAGAAAAATATGAAATACAAATTCTTTATACAGAAGTTTCAAAAAACACACTTGGTCAAACAGAATTTACAGACTTTCAGTTTCAATTAAATGATCAAAAATATTTTTACCCAGCAAGTACAATTAAATTACCCATCACAGTTATGGCTTTATCAAAAATTAATGAGCTAAGGGCTGGAGGTTCAAATATTTCTCTTAAATCTAAAATTAAACTTTCTTTAATTAATGATAGGAAAGAAATTATTATAAAGGACTCTATCACGTCTTTTCAGAATTTAATTGCAGATATTTTTTTAGTTAGTGATAACTCTGCCTCTAACGTTCTGATTGATTTTTTAGGTTATAATTATTTTAACCTATCTATGCGTAATTCAGGATATGAAAACACATATTTAAATCATAAGTTTAACCCTGACCCTTTTATTGATTCTACATGGATAATTAGCACTCTTGATAATGATATAATATCATCTAAAGAAAATAAAATAACTGTTTTAGCTAGCAGTTATATATCAAATTTAAAAAAGGGAAAGAAAAGATTTATTGATGGTGAAATAATTAATGAACCATTAGACTTTTCATCAAAGAATAGATCATCATTGACAGATATGCATAATATAATGAAGAATATAATTTATCCTGAGATTACTCTCTCAAAATTTAATTTAAATGTAGAAGACTACGATTTCTTGAGATATTGGATGAGTAGATTAACCTTTGAGGATCTTGGTAATAAATATATCACAGATGACAAATTCTTTAACTCATATAATAAGTTCTTTATCCATGGAATTGATACTGTTTTGAAAAAGACCGATATTAGGGTATACAATAAGATTGGGCAGGCATATGGAACTTCGACGGATAGCGCTTATATTAAAAATTATAAAGAAGATATTGAGTTTTTCCTAACGGCAACTATATATACCAACAATAACGAAATAATTAATGATGATATTTATGAGTATAGTGATATAGCTATTCCTTTTTTATCAAAATTATCAAACATTCTCTATAAAAATCTGGCTGATTAGTCTTTAACCAATCCTAGGTCAACTAATCTCTGATAGAGAAAGTCTCCTGCTGTTATGTCCTCAAATCCTTTAGGATTATTTTCGTCAACACATGAATCAAGGCAGTCAAGTGGCATTTCGAGTCTAGGGTGAAGAAAAAAGGGAATGGAATATCTAGATCTATTCCAAAGACTTTTAGGAGGATTTACAACTTTGTGTACAGTAGATTTTAATTTATTATTTGTGTGTCTAGACAACATATCACCAATATTGACAATTATTTCACCATCTTCAGCAATAGCATCAACCCATTCCCCTCTATTATTTAAAACTTGTAAACCTCTACCTTGAGCACCCATCAGAAGTGTTATTAAATTAATGTCACCATGTGCAGCAGCTCTTTCTGCTTTTTTTGGCTCTTCAGTTATAGGAGGATAATGAATTGCTCTGAGAATGGAGTTGCCATTAAATATGTGGTTGTCAAAATATGTTTCTTCTAAATTTAAATAACATGCAATTGCTCTTAAAATATGTCTTCCGGTATCCTCAAGAAGCTCATAGGCTTTTTGACCAATCTTGTTAAAATTTTCAAGTTCTTCTACAATAACATTTTCAGGATATTTATCCTCCATTTCAGGTTCATTTTTAACATACTGACCAAAATGCCAAAATTCTTTTAAATCACCCACATTTTTTCCTTTTGCATGTTCTTTACCAAATGGAGTAAAGCCTCTCTGACTGGCAAGACCTTTAATAATATATTTAGACTTAACGCTATCTGGAAGATTAAAAAATTGTTTAACCTCTTTGTATAAAGAGTCTTTTACTTCATCATTAAGTAAGTGACCCTTAACTGCTACAAATCCAATTTCACTAAACCCTTCTCCAAGGTCTTTTATGAATTTTTCTCTGCTCTTTAAGTTACCTGATAAATAATCATTTAAATTTACTTGTGGAATGCTACTCATTTTTAGTCTTTTTTAGCAATTATTTTTGCAATATACTTACCCAATATGTCGAATTCTAGATTAACAAAACTTCCAGGCTTAATGGTTCTAAAATTTGTATTTTCATATGTATAGGGAATAATTGCCACTGAGAAAGAATCAGGTGATGAATCAACAACAGTTAAGCTAACACCATTGATAGTTATTGAGCCTTTCTCTACTGTAATGTTTTCCTTATTATGTTTAAAAAGATATTTCCAGCTACCGTTTGTCTCTTGAACCTCAGAACATATTGCAACTTCATCAACATGACCTTGAACAATATGCCCATCAAATCTGGAATTAACTGACATTGACCTCTCTATATTTACAAGGTCACCAGGAATTAGTTTACCAAGATTGCTTCTATTTAAGCTTTCTTCAATAACTGTCACAGTATAAACATCATCTTCAATACCAACTACTGTTAGACATACTCCATTATGACAAAGACTTTGGTCAACTTTTAATTCTTTGGTTATGGAGGATTCTAAAGAAAGATTTAGGTTACCTTTTTCTTTTTCAACTTTTTTAACTTTTGCCAAACATTCTATAATCCCGGTGAACATTATTATCTTTATTTTTGCTCAGTAAAATTAGTAATTAAATTAACTAGTGGTAAAATCAAAAAAAATTAATGTTGGAATTTCAATTGGTGATCCTAACGGTATTGGGATTGAAGTTATACTTAAAGCACTCTCTGAGAGGTCTTCGAATGATAATTGCACCTATATAATTTATTCTTCATATGGATTAATTGTAAATCAGAAAAAAGATTTAAATATTAAGTCACTTCCTTTAAAAAAAATAGAAAGCTTTGATGAAATATCTAATAACTCACTTAATATTAAAGAAGTGTTTACGGAATCAAAATATGAATTTGGGATGTTTGATAAACATGTTTCTCAGAATGCAATTATTTCTTTTAAAGAAGCGGTGAAAGATGCCAGTGACAGGAACATCGATGTTCTAATTACTTCTCCAATTGATAAAAATCTATCTTTTTCTAAAAATTTTAAATATTCAGGACATACAGATTATTTACGAAACTATTTTAATGAAGATCCCATTATGTTAATGGTCTCGAAGAAACTTAAAGTGGGATTACTTACTGAGCATATAGCACTAAAAGATGTTGTCCATGCTATTACGGTTGAAAAAATAATCAAGAAATTAAAACTTTTAAGCCAAGTCCTAAATAAAGACTTTGGTATACTTAAACCTAAGATTGCAGTTCTATCAATTAATCCACATGTTGGAGATAACGGTGTAATTGGAACTGAAGATCAAAAACTATTAATCCCAGCTATAAATGAGTTAAATAAAAATGAGGATATAATTTTTGGTCCGTTTTCTGCTGACACTTTTTTTTGTAATAGTTATATTAAATATGACGCTACTTTAGCAGTATATCATGACCAAGGATTAATCCCATTTAAGACTATTTCGTTTGGTGAAGGAGTAAACTATAGTGCAGGTCTCTCTATCATTCGGACTTCTCCAGATCATGGTACAGGTTTTGACATTGCAGGAAAGAATATTGCAGATCCATCTTCTTTTAGACATGCTTTGGATTTGGCTTTGGATATCCATGAGGTAAGAAATAAGACACTTTGATATTAAATAGATAAATTTTTATAAATTTGCCGCTCAATTGTTAAGTGATGAAATCGCTTTCGCCATATTTGATTAAGTTTTCAGGTTTGAAAGATGGTGTTCATCTATTTAATTATGAGTTAGGAAATAAGTTCTTTAAAAATTTTGACTATTACGATTTTAATGACGCCAAACTTTTCGCTAAGCTTGAGCTAGAGAAACAGCCTACACTATTAAACCTTAAGTTTTCGTTTCATGGTGAAATTGAGGTACAATGTGATGTTTCTATGGAGAATTTTAATCTTGAATTAAAGACTGAACATGCAGTAGTTGTGAAATATAAAGATGATATAATTTCAACAGACGACAAAGTTATATTTTTACCAATAGGCTCTCACAGTATTGACGTTTCCCATTTAATTTACGAAACCATAATTTTAGCAGTGCCTCAAAAAAAGGTTCATCCAGGTATAGAAAACGGTTCATTAAAATCAGAAATAGTTGAAAAATTAAAAGCGCTTAAACCTAAGAAAAATTTTAAAGAAAAAACTGACCCTAGGTGGGACAAATTAAAAGATTTATTATAAATGGCACATCCAAAACGAAAAATATCTAAAACAAGAAGAGATAAACGTAGAACTCATATTAAAGCTGAGAAACAGCAAATTTCAATATGTAAAGCTACAGGTGAGTCACACTTATACCACAGAGCTCATTGGTACGAAGGGAAGCTTTATTATAGAGGAAAAGTTTTAGTTGATTCTTTAGAATCATAAAAAACTAGTATCTTAAACTATCAATTTAGTTGTCTAATGACATAATTGATGTTAGTATGATATCTAACAATATAAAAAAAATAAAAGCCGCTATTACTGCTATTGGTGGTTATACTCCAGATGACTTTATTTCAAATAAAGATTTAGAAAAAATGGTTGACACTAACGATGAGTGGATAACTGCGAGAACTGGAATCAAAAAAAGAAGAATACTTAAAGAAAAGGGTAAAGCTACCTCATATTTGGCTATAAATGCAGCTAATAATTTAATTAAGAAAAAAAAATTAGACCCAAAAACCATTGACTTAGTTATTCTCTCCACAATAACTCCAGATTTCCATGGAGCATCCACAGCTCCAACAGTTGCATCTGAAATAAATGCTTCAAATGCATATGCATTTGATATTAATGCTGCATGTTCTGGATTTTTATTTGGAATGTCTACAGCTACAAGTTATATTGAATCAGGTAGATATAAAAAAATTCTTTTAATAGGAGCTGATAAGATGTCTTCAATAGTTGATTATACAGATAGATCAACAAGCATTTTGTTTGGAGATGGAGCTGGTGCTGTTTTGATAGAACCAAGTGAAAATGACTTTGGTTGGGAGGATGAATTTCTAAGATCAGACGGAGTTGGGGCAGAGTGGTTAAAAATTAAAGCTGGAGGTTCACTATACCCAATTACAAAAGAGACATTTGAAAAAAAATGGCATTTTATTACGCAGGACGGAAAGACTGTTTTTAAATCTGCTGTTTCAGAGATGGCAAATGCTACAGAGCAGATTATAATAAGAAATAAATTGGATCCTGATGATATAAAATATCTATTGCCTCATCAAGCTAATAAAAGAATTATTGATGCTACCGCAGAAAAGATTAATTTAGATAAAAATAAAGTTTTAATGAATATAGAAGAATATGGGAATACTACTGCAGCTACTATACCACTGCTGATGCATGACTATGAGACTAACTTCAAAAAAGGAGATAAAATCATTCTTGCTGCTTTTGGAGCAGGTTTAACTTGGGGTGCAGCATATTTAACATGGGCCTATAATTAAAATTAAAATTATGGATATAAAAGAAATACAAAACCTAATAAAATTTGTTTCAAAATCTGGTGTTGAGGAGGTAAAAATTGAGAGAGAAGATTTCAAAATTACAATTAAGACAAAGAAAAACTTTCCACAACAAATAGTTGTTGATGAATTACCTAGTAAAATAAATATCCCCCCTCAGAATATAGTTCCAATTAGTCAAGAAGTTGTCCAAGATAAGGCTTTAGATCTTGAGTCTTCCAAAACTGAAGATTCAAATCACATAATAGTTAAGTCTCCTATAATAGGAACCTTTTACAGAAAACCTTCACCAGATAAACCTGCATTTGTAGAGGTTGGAAAAAACATAGCGGAAGGTGATGTGCTTTGTGTCATTGAGGCAATGAAATTGTTTAACGAAATAGAATCTGAAGTGTCTGGAAAAATAGTAAAAATTCTTGTAGATGATCAAAGTCCAGTTGAGTTTGATCAACCTCTATTTATCATCGACCCATCATAAGAAAATGTTTAAAAAAATATTAATTGCTAATAGAGGAGAAATAGCTATGCGTGTCATCAGGACATGTAAAGAAATGGGTATTAAAACTGTGGCTGTATATTCCAGAGCTGATGAAGAAAGCTTACATGTCCGCTTTGCTGACGAGGCTGTGTGTATTGGACCTGCTCCTAGTAATGAATCATACTTAAAACCAGCTAATATAATTGCAGCTGCAGAGATAACTAATGCTGATGCAATTCATCCTGGCTATGGTTTTTTATCAGAAAATAGCAATTTTTCAAAAATATGTGAGGAGCATAAAATAAAATTTATTGGAGCCTCACCCTCAATGATTGAGGCAATGGGAGATAAATCAACAGCTAAGAAAACAATGCAAAAAGCTGGGGTGCCAGTTATTCCTGGTTCAGATGGTCTAGTTCCAACTTTGGAAGATGCTCAAAATATTGCTCTTGAGATAGGCTATCCTGTAATGTTAAAAGCTACTGCTGGAGGAGGAGGAAAAGGTATGAGAATGGCAAATGATCCAAATGAATTGTTGAAAGCATGGGAAGTTGCAAGACAAGAGTCTAAGTCAGCTTTTGATAATGATGATATGTATTTAGAAAAATTTATAGAAGACCCAAGACATATTGAAATTCAGATTATGGCTGATTCAAAAGGAAAAGCTTGTCATTTATCAGAAAGAGACTGTTCTATTCAAAGACGTCACCAGAAATTAATAGAGGAGACTCCATCACCCTTTATGACTAAACCACTGAGAAAAGCTATGGGTGAAGCAGCTGTAAAAGCAGCTGAATATATAAAATATGAAGGAGCTGGAACTGTTGAGTTTCTTGTCGATAAGCACAAGAATTTTTATTTTATGGAGATGAACACCAGAATTCAAGTAGAACACCCAATTACTGAACAAGTAATAGATTATGACTTAATAAGAGAGCAAATTAAAGTAGCAGCTGGCGAACCAATAAAGGGAAAGAATTACTTCCCAAAGTTATGTTCAATTGAATGCAGAATTAATGCAGAAGATTCTGTAAATGATTTTATGCCTAACCCAGGAAAGATACTCAATCTTCATTTTCCTGGTGGACATGGAGTTAGAATTGATACACATGTATACAGCGGATATGTTATACCTCCACATTATGATTCAATGATTGCAAAACTTATCACCACTGCTCAGACAAGAGAGGAGGCTATAAATAAAATGAAAAGGGCCTTAGATGAATTTGTTATTGAAGGAGTCAAAACGACTATTCCATTTCATAAAAAAATGATGGAGCATCCAGATTTTATATCAGGAAATTACACCATTAGATTTATGGATTCAGCAGATGTCTAGGGCTTTGCTATGCCCATCTCAATTAATTTTTCTGCTATTTGGATTGTGTTTGTTGCAGCACCTTTCCTAAGGTTATCAGCAACAATCCAGAGGTTTAGCCCACTCTTTACACTAAAGTCTCTTCTTATTCTCCCAACAAAAACTTCATCCTTATTTGCTGCGTTGATAGGCATTGGATATAGGTTGTCTTTTGGTTCATCTTCAACTATTAATCCAGTAGAACTTTTTAAAATACTATTTACTTCTTCAAGTTTATATTCTTTTTCAAATTCAATATTAACAGACTCACCATGACAAATTTCTATAGGCACTCTAACTGCAGTAGATGTAATTTGAATGCTACTATCATTTAATATTTTTTTAGTTTCGTTAATTAGTTTATTTTCCTCCTTAGTGTAACCACCTTCTTCAAATACATCACAGTGTGGCAAAAGATTTTGATCTATAGAATATGGGTAAATTTTTTCTGAGTTAGAGCCATTTCTTTCACTGTATAATTGATCTATTGCATTCTTCCCAGTTCCAGATACAGATTGATATGTAGAAATCACTAAACGTTTAATTTTAAACTTTTTGTGAAGAGGGGCTAATACGACAAGCATTTGCATAGTAGAGCAATTAGGATTCGCAATTATATAATCATTTTTTGTTAAAGTATCTGAATTTACTTCGCTAACTATTAGTTTTTTTGTTGAGTCCATCCTCCAAGCAGATGAATTATCAACCACTCTAGTACCTACATCTGCAAATTTAGGTGCCCATTCCTTTGAGGTTGTACCTCCAGCTGAAAAAAGTGCAATATCAGGTTTTACACTTAATGCATCAGTTAATGAGACTATACAATAATCTTTGCCCTTAAATCCAATCTTTTTACCTACAGATTTTTCTGAGGCAACAGGTATT
>MDTE01089947.1_pt1 | contig 15119 bp, 16 predicted proteins | sample 811231 | NCBI WGS metagenome assembly MDTE01 (sample SAMN05326651, study PRJNA326480) | marine metagenome | isolation source: seawater | place: Indian Ocean: Red Sea | collected 2010 | reverse complement strand
TTCAGAGAAATCTCCCCCAGCAGTTATAGGATTGGTAATTATAGCGCAAGGAATTCCTGCCGCGGTTGCCGCTTTTAGGCCATTTTCAGAATCTTCGAGAATTAGAGCTTCTCTGGGATGAATTCCCAGCAAATTAGCTGCTGTCAGGAATAATTCCGGGTCAGGCTTGATCTTTTGAACGTCATCCCGATTTGCAAATGCACTAAAATACTCTCTCAACTCCAGTTTTTCTATCCATCCCAATACCCAGTTCCTGGACGAACTAGAAGCGATTGCAAGATCAAGGCCCTTTGCCTTGGCACACTCTATGAAGTGGCGTATGCCCGTCCGTTCTTTTTGTTGTTCTAACCGTTTTCTGATAAGCTTTTCGCGTTCAGCATCAATAGTTGCCCAGTTAAATTTTTTTCCCGTCCTTTTTTCTAGTTCTATTCCTGGGTGGAATTTTTCAAAATCACTTCCGACACAATTCTTATAAGTATTTAGTTCAAGAATCTGTCCGTTCTTTTCATAAATTTCTGCCCAACTTTCATAAATTACGGTTTCTGTATCAACTATTAGACCATCAAAATCAAAGATAAGAGCTTTTGGCATGAATGTGTTATCGGATTGTTATTTTATTTTTTTAGCATAAGCGACTGCAGCTAATGCAAACTTTTCGGCAATGGGTTTGAGCTTTCCTTGAAACAGCATTCCTATTTTTAGTGGAGGAAAGCCTCTGAGATTTATTTTCCGGAGACCCTTTGGGAGACTCGTCCCCGGAACGTCTAAAGTTAATCCTATCCCATATCCCCGGTCCACATAATTTGATATTAAGTCAAGTGAAGTAACTTCGACGATGGGTGTCCATACAAGATCACGTTTATCTAGTTCTCTTTGAAAGACCTTGTTAATTGAATGTTCGGATGAGAGTGAAATCATAGGCTCCATTATTTTGCCTTCCGGAACCTTGCTGATGGATGCGAAATTTTTGATATTACTTTTTTCAGGAACGATCAGGACGAGAGGGATGCTTAGTAATTCGAGAGTCTTTATGGAACTTGGCCTTGAAGAGTGGAGAGAAGTGATGGCAATATCAATATCTTGATTTGCCAATAAGGTTTCAGGGTTCGAGGAAGCGCCCAGTTCATTCATTGTTAACCTGAGGTTGGTGCAATCTTTTTTTATTTGATCTAGGAGTGTCGGTAAGTGGTTTGCAAGGACTGTCCTTTCTGCAGCGAGACGGAGATGCGTACTTTCCTCTCCTCGCAATTGCTCCGCGATCAGGGGCAATTTGGAAAAGAAAGGTGAAAGGAAAGTATATAATTCATTGCCCGCAGGTGTTAGGGCGAAGGGACGACGATTAAAAAGCTTTACCCCCAACTCACGCTCCAGTTGTAGCATTTGTCCGGACACGGCTGGTTGCTGGATTCCATAGGGCATTTTCCGTACCGCTGGTGTTATGCCTCCATATTTAGCAACATAGTAAAAAAGCTCTATATGATGAAGATTAGGTGGCTGCATGGTTACTCAGATGAACATTGATGTGATTGATCTTAACAGTCTTTTAATTGATTCAATTTTATTATAAAGAGTTAAATTGTGGCCCTGATCCGGTTTTTGTTTAAGAATACTTAACAAAAGCCAATCACCGGATACGATAATTGCCGGAAATTTGATAAGAAATCCATTAAAATACCTTTAAAAGACCATTTGGACTTTTCTCATATATCTAAAGAAATAACTAAAAAGGGCTTGATGCATTGGCGCTTATGTGGAATTTTCTCGCCCCTCATTTTGAGAAGGTAATACCCGTTACTTTTTCATAAAGCATGTAAGAATCATGGCATACGCAATTATTAAAACTGGTGGCAAACAGTATAAGGTTTCTCAAGGAGACAATATAGATGTTGAGAAACTTGATTTGGAAGTAGGAGAATCTGCTACTTTTGAGAGTGTGTTGCTGTATTCGGATGGAGAAGATATTAAAGTAGGTAACCCGCTCCTTGATGGAGCCACTGTGACAGCAGAGGTAGTTGATCAGTTCAGGGCAAAAAAAGTTACTGCTTTTAAGTTTAAACGCCGTAAAGGGTTTCAGAAAAAGAAGGGGCATAGGCAGCATTTGACGCGTCTGACAATAAAAAGTATAAGCGCTTAAAATTTCAAATAATCTAAAATCATGGCACACAAAAAAGGTCAAGGAAGTGTTAAGAACGGTCGCGACAGTAATTCCAAGCGCCGTGGCGTGAAAAAATTCGGAGGAGAATATGTGATTCCCGGTAACATTATTCTTCGGCAGTGCGGTACCAAGTGGAGACCGGGTAATAATGTTGGATTGGGAAAGGATTATACCATTTTTTCTTTAATCGAAGGTAATGTGAGATTTGATCAGGGTGGAAGAAGGGTCAATGTAGATCCGGTATCTGTAGAGGCATAAGTTTCTATTTTAGTAGCTGAGCATTTTTTAGATTTGCAATTCGATTCTTCTTCAGAACCATTATTAAATGTGGTTCTGGTCGAACCTGAAATACCCCCCAATACCGGGAACGTTGGTCGGTTATGTATGGCAACTTCTGCCCGGTTGCATTTGGTTGAACCTCTTGGGTTCAATTTGGATGACAAACAGTTGCGCCGGGCAGGCATGGATTACTGGGATCAATTGGATGTTAAAGTCTGGCCATCATTTGAGGCATTGGGTTCAGAGGATGGTAACGATTCTGTCTTCTGGTTTTTTACGACTAAGGCTCAAATTCCTTTTTGGGATGTGACATTTAGCCCAGGAGATTATCTTGTTTTCGGACGGGAAACGAAAGGATTGCCTGAGACTTTGCTGAAGAAACATGAATCAAATTGCTTAAGAATACCAATGACTGAGGGAGCACGAAGTTTAAATCTGGCAACTGCAGTTGGGATTGGAGTGTACGGTGCACTTCATTCTTTTATGTGATTTTTTTAAATTTTTGAGCCTTGATTAATAACCTTTCATTTTTCTCTAATTGCTTGTGCTCCAACATAAAGAGGGGAATAATGACACCGCTTTAAATTTCACATATAATTATTTAGAGTAGTGAAGCCGGCCCTTAATGCCGTTAACCCCAGAGCTGATTTTCTTTGATTAAATAAAAAGAGCTTAGCCCCACTAGAACAACATACCCCACACTGGCTTTATGCCGGCAATCAAACCAAACTACGGAATTAGTCGTATCGATCAGCCTGAAAAGAAGAATCACGGCTTCTATGTCAGGATCACCAATAAGGGAAAGACTTCTCAGAAGTTTTTCCCTGATAAATCATGCGGAGGAAAGTCAAAGGCTCAAAAGATGGCCAAGGCTTTTCGGGACAAGATTTTTAAAAAGCTTCCAAAGTCCAGGCAGTCAGCGGCAGCTTCTCGCCGTAAGAGAATCAAACAAAGCGGTGTGACCGGAGTCACGCATGTGGTTTCGAAGAGTGCGGCTGGAAAGGTATATGCCTATTGGCAAGCTGCCTGGACCGAAGGTGCTAAACGCAAGACCGCTAAATTCTCAGTTACTAAGAACGGAGATAAAAAGGCACTTGAACTGGCAATTAAGTCAAAGCGTAAAGCAGAAAGGAAGTAACAGACCTTCCTTGACCATTCACTTTGCCCGAGTTTCAGTTCCAGTGTGGAATTAAAAGACTCAGGGAATTCGACTCAGGAACCTGGCACAGTGCTTCGTGCTATTTCACTGGTACGCAGTTTTCGCATGGGTGCTCTGGACATTGAGGTTCTGAGGGGACTGAGTTTGGACATTAGCGAATCAGAGAGGCTCTTTCTTTGTGGCGCCTCGGGCGCGGGAAAGAGCACTTTGCTTTATACATTGGCTGGTCTGGAAAGACCCGATTCAGGTTCGGTGGAAATTGGTGGACGGTCACTCTATTCTCTTTCTCCTACACAACAGACAAAATTCCGTAATGAAAAGATCGGTTATGTTTTTCAAAATTATTTTTTGCTTCCTGATTTAACTGCCCTTGAGAATGTGTGCGTGCCGGCATTAATAAAAGGATCGGATGAAAAGAAACTAAGAGCACTGGAGCTTCTCGAGCAGGTAGGTCTCAGTGAACGTTTGAATCACCGTCCGGCTGAGCTTTCAGGCGGAGAACAGCAAAGAGTTGCCATTGCTAGATCTCTTATCAATGACCCGCAAATATTATTTGCGGATGAGCCTACCGGGAACCTGGACTCCTCAACGGGCGGTGCATTAATGGAAACACTTATGAACTTAGTGTCCGAAAAACAGAAAACTTTGATTGTTGTAACGCATGATTCTGAATTAGCTTCTCTAGGTGATCGACAATTGACGCTCGCCGATGGGCGAATAATAGCTTAGGGTGAATCGTACCTCAGAAGATTTTATGCAAATTTATATCGACGGAGAATATTTTGATAAGGATGATGCCAAGATCTCGGTTTTTGATCATGGTCTCCTTTATGGTGATGGAATCTTTGAAGGGATTCGTTTTTACAATGGCAGGGTTTTCAGACTATCAGAACACATCGATAGATTGTTTGTTTCGGCTAAGGCTATTCTTCTTAATATAGGCATGACTCATGATGAAATGATTGGGGCCGTGCTTGAGGCGATACGCAGGAACGAGTTAAAGGACGGTTATGTCCGGCTTTTAGTTACAAGAGGCATAGGAACCCTTGGACTTAGCCCGTTCGGTTGTGAAAAGGCGACAGTAATCATTATTGCTGATAAAATTTCCTTATATCCCGAAGAAAAGTACAACGAAGGTTTAAAGTTAATCACATGTTCCACGCGGCGCACTGCTCCGGCTGCTCTGAGCCCCTGTGTGAAATCATTGAATTACCTGAATAATGTAATGGCTAAGGTCGAAGCGATTTTCGGAGACGCGGAGGAAGGATTAATGCTTAATGAGCAAGGTTTCATTGCTGAGTGTACAGGCGATAATATTTTTGTCATTAAGGATGGAAAAATGAAAACTCCACCAGCCTCTTCCGGTGCATTGCCAGGAATTACCCGGGACGTTATTTTTGAGATAGCTGAAGAATTTGGGATCGAATTGAATGAGGCTCAGATGACACGTTATGATATTTATGCGGCGGATGAATGTTTTCTGACGGGTACCGCAGCGGAAGTCATTGCCGCAGTGCAGCTGGACCGGCGTCCTATCGGGGAAGGTCATCCTGGTCCGTTAACTGCTAGATTTATTTCCCGTTTTCGTGAACGTGTTTCACAGGAAGGGACTGAAATAGGATAAAGTTTCTTAAATAAATATCTTAAAAATCCGCATTCTCCCGTTGAGCGTTCTTCATAGGCGAGTAGTATTAAATTAATGAATTGTGACGTTTGTCAGGAGAATGAGGCGACAGTTTACTTGACGCAGATTGTTAAGGGTAAAATGCAAAAAGTGAACCTCTGTGAAGAATGTGCGAAGCAGAAAGGAGTGACTGATCCGACCGGATTTGCCCTTGCTGATGCTTTGTTGGGCATTGAGTCTGATGAGAAGATGAATGTTTCCGCCGATAGTTTGGAATGTGAATCCTGTGGATTCAGTCATGATGAATTTAAGAAAACGGGAAGGTTCGGCTGCAGTGAATGTTATACTGTTTTTGGCTTTGGCTTAGAGAGTCTGGTCAAAGCAATGCATAAGGGGACAATTCATCTGGGTAAAGTTCCATCAAGATATAAGGTGACAAAAAAATACAATGATCAGATAACTGAATTAAAAGACCGATTAAGGATAGCTATTGAGGAGGAGAACTTTGAAGAGGCCGCCAAGTTGCGTGATGAAATTAAACTGGCCGAGGATGATTATATTGCATCCAATGAAAGTCAATCCGAGTGACGCATATATAATTTTTACAGGTCTAATATTTAAATGATGCGGTTTAAAACAATCCTAAAGAAGCCTGCTGAATGGATGCTGAGTAGCGGCCCTCACGGTGAGATTGTGATTAGTAGCAGGGTCCGTCTTGCTCGTAATTTAAGGAACATGTCTTTTCCCGGTTGGGCAGTCGAGGAGGACAGAATAGAGATTCTTGATCGAGTCAAGCCAGCAGTGGAGGGTCTCGCGGAAATGGAAGGCGCTTTTTCTTCCGATTTGTCGGACCTGACAGCAGTAAAAAAACAAATCCTTGTTGAACGTCATTTAATTAGTCGAGAGCAAGCTGCAAAGGCCACTGGTAGTGCTGCAGTTATGAACCGTAAGCAGACACTGTGTGTGATGGTGAATGAAGAGGACCATCTAAGGATGCAATCCATTAAAGCGGGCCTGAGCCTCTCGGACGCATACAATATGATTGATGAAGTGGATACTAAATTGGAATCAACTTTAGATTATGCTTTTGATAATCAATATGGCTATCTTACCGCCTGTCCCACTAACCTTGGAACAGGAATGAGAGCTTCCGCTATGCTCCATCTCCCGGGCTTGGTTCTTTCGGAGCAAATAAATAAAGTCATCAACGCAGTTAATAAAATAGGACTGGCAGTGCGTGGCCTTTACGGTGAGGGGACCGAGGCCCTTGGTAATTTGTTTCAGGTTTCAAATCAGCACACTCTTGGAGAACAGGAGAATGAGATTATCGCGAGATTAGAAAAGGTCATTAGGCAGATCATTGAGCATGAAGAGAATGCCCGTGAAAAATTATACAATGAAAAACAAACTGTACTGGATGATAAAATAGGACGCTCTTATGCCATTCTGCGGTATGGGCATATAATTTCGACTAAAGAGGCTCTTGATTTACTCTCAATGCTTAGAGCTGGTGTTGATTTGGGTTATTTTTCAGAGGATATTCGAGCCCTCATTGATGTCCTATTTATGGAAATTCAGCCCGCACATTTACAGGTTTTTGCAGATCGCAAGCTTGGGGCACAGGAAAGAGACTCATTACGAGCGGAAATAATGCGTGATAGGTTGAAAAGTCTGCCCGAGCCAAGTAAGTTCTTAAGTAATAAGCCAAATGAACAATCTCCTGAAGGAGATTAGTCTTATCTGAAAATGATGAATAATTTCACACCTCGAGCTCAGCAAGTTTTGGCATTAGCACGCAAAGAAGCTGATCGGTTCAATCATAATTATGTGGGGACAGAACATTTGTTGCTTGGTCTAATTAAACTGGGTCAAGGAGTAGCTGTTAATGTTTTGCAGAAAATGAGCTTGGACCTTGAGACCGTAAGGATGGAGGTCGAGAAACAAGTAGGATCAGGTCCCGAAACTAAGACTCCCGGAAACATTCCCTACACACCTAGAGTTAAGAAAGTTTTAGCGCTTGCCGGAAAAGAAGCGAAGGCACTGAATCATTCCTATGTAGGTACTGAGCATATTCTTTTAGGGCTTCTCCGTGAAGGTGATGGAGTGGCCGCTAGAGTATTGAAGAATCTTGAAGTTGATATTGAACGGACCCGCAATGAGATTTTAAGGGAGTTGGATCCCAATTTCAGCCCTGGTGATCTTGGTGATGACGATGAGGGTGTATTTGAGGAGGCTGAGATTAGCGGTGGAGGCAAAGAGAGCAAGACTCCTGCCCTGCGAGCTTTTGGTAGAGATCTTACAGAGTTGGCACAGAACAGTGAATTGGATCCTGTCATAGGTCGTTTAGAGGAAATTGAAAGGGTGATACAGATTCTTTGCCGTCGAACAAAAAACAATCCGGTTCTGATAGGTGAAGCCGGAGTAGGAAAGACGGCCATTATTGAGGGCCTTGCACAGGAAATTGCTGCTGGCAATGTTCCTGAACTTTTGCGCGAAAAGCGAGTCATTACACTAGATCTGGCATTGATGGTTGCCGGGACAAAGTATCGAGGGCAGTTCGAGGAAAGAATCAAAGCAGTCATGGACGAGATCATTCGAGCCAAGAATGTTATTCTTTTCATTGATGAATTACATACGATAGTCGGGGCCGGTTCGGCGGAAGGCGCGATGGATGCCTCGAATATAATTAAACCTGCGCTGAGCCGCGGCGAGTTACAGTGTGTCGGTGCGACAACTCTAAATGAGTATAGGAAATACATCGAAAAAGATGCAGCTTTGGAACGCCGTTTTCAGACAGTTAAGGTCGATGAGCCTAGCATAGAGGATGCTATCAAGATTTTGCAGGGGCTGCAGCACAAGTATGAATTGCATCACAAAGCCAAGTACTCAGACGAGGCAATTAATTCGGCAGTCCTGCTTTCGGAGCGTTATCTGACTGGAAGATTTTTGCCTGACAAGGCAATAGATATTATGGACGAGGCCGGAGCCAAGGCCCGCATTGGAGCCATGACGCGACCTCCTAAATTCAAGGATCTGGAGCAGTCAGTTGAAGATATCCGCAAAGAAAAGGAAGAAGCAATAGGTGATCAGGAATATGAGAAAGCCGCTGCCCTGCGTGATGAAGAAAAACAGAAAAAAGCTGAGCTCGAAGAGATGCTTGAAGAGTGGAGGTCTCAGAGTGAGGAGAAGACCATAGATGTTTGTGAGGATGATATAATGTCTGTCGTTTCAAAATGGACTGGAATTCCTCTGCAACGGATGGAGGAGGCCGAGGCTGAGAAATTATTGAGGATGGAGGATGATTTGAAGCTTCATGTCATTGGCCAGGATGAGGCGGTGACTGCGATATCCAAAGCGCTGAGAAGATCCAGAGCTGATCTCAAGGATCCTAGGCGTCCAATAGGATCATTTATTTTTCTGGGGCCGACTGGCGTTGGTAAAACGTTTTTGGCACGGAATCTGGCGGAGTTCATGTTTGGAGATCCTGATGCTCTCATACAAATTGATATGTCCGAGTACATGGAGAAATTTACATCGAGCCGTTTGATTGGTTCTCCTCCAGGATATGTTGGTTATGAGGAGGGCGGTCAGCTTTCAGAAGCTGTTAGAAGACGTCCATACTCGGTAGTTCTTTTTGATGAGATTGAAAAAGCTCATCCGGATGTGATGCATCTTCTGTTGCAGATCCTGGAAGAAGGGACTGTGACCGATAGTCTTGGCCGTAAGGTGGACTTTAGGAATACCATTATTATTATGACATCTAATGTCGGGGCCGAGCTGATTAAGAAGCAAACTGCTCTCGGGTTTGGTGCTATGGATAATGAGTCTGCGGATTATGATGGGATGAAGGTGAAGATACTTGAGCAATCAAAGAAGGTCTTTAAGCCGGAGTTCCTTAACAGACTAGATGATCAAATTGTGTTCCACATGCTGGAAAAGAAAGATTTGGTTCAGATAGTTGATTTGGAAATTGCTAAAGTCTTTGACCGTCTCAAGAACCGTGACATAAAAGTTAAGATTGATAACAAGGCCAGAGATTTTCTCATTGATGATGGTTATGATCCTGAATATGGAGCGAGACCAATGAGACGTTCAGTGGAGAAGCATCTGGAAGATCCTTTGGCGGAGCATTTACTCCGTGGTGACGTTAAGGAAGGTGATCTTGTCACAGTGACTGTAGATAAGAAGGAAAAGCGTCTCAAATTCAAAGCCGAATCTGGTGAGCCAGTGGCTGAGAAGGCATAATCAACATGTGCCGGTCATGGCTCGTGTTTTTATTAATCGGTAAAACTCCCTAATGGGATAATAATCGGACTGAACGTATTGATACTGAATGCGCATAGGATTTATTTCGACCCGGTTCCATGGCACTGATGGGGTTTCTTTAGAGGCTGCTAAATGGGCAGAGGTCTTCGAAAAATATTTAGGTCATGAATGTTTCTGGTTCGCCGGGAAACTGGATACGCCTGAGGACTCATCGAGTCTGTGTCCCGAGGCATTCTTTGAACATCCATCTGTCATTTCTTTGCAGGAGAAGCTCTTCAATGATTCAAATTCATGTTCAAATGATGTTATTGATTCAGTTAAGAATCTTGAGGCGGAAATATATAATTATTTGGAAGATTTTGTCCGTGAATATTCAATTGATTTATTAGTCCCTCAGAATGTTTTAGCTATCCCTATGCATGTCCCAATGGGATTGGCAGTTACTCAGATGGCATCGAAGGGATTACCAATGATAGCGCATCATCATGACTTTTATTGGGAAAGGGAACGTTTCTTGAGGGGTTGTGCCCAGGATTATCTTGATCGTTCATTTCCTCCTAAGTTCACTGAAAAATTTCAGCACGTGGTAATTAATACACAGGCGAAGAAGTCTCTCATGCAGAGATTGGGACTGGAATCCACAGTCATTCCAAATGTTTTTGATTTTGAGAATCCTCCTAAAAATACTGACGATTATGGAGATGATTTCCGTGATCAGTTCAAAATAGAAGCTGATGATATTCTTGTTCTGCAACCGACGAGAGTCGTTCCCAGAAAAGGTATAGAATTATCAATTGAGTTATGCTCTAGGATCCAGAAAATTAGCGCAAAGAAAATCTGTCTAGTAGTCTCGCACCTTGCCGGTGATGAAGGTATGGATTATTATTACCAGCTCGTTGATTTTGCCGAGAGATTGGGGGTCAAAGTCATTTGGGCCGGCGAGCGTGTCGGTGAATGCCGCGGAATAAATAGCTCTGGAGAGAAGATATACAAGCTATGGGATGTGTACCCACATGCTGACTTTGTTACTTACCCTAGTCTTTATGAAGGTTTTGGGAATGCCCTTTTAGAGACTTTTTATTTCTCTAAGCCCGTTCTAGTGAATAGGTATCCTGTCTTCATTGATGACATTGAGCCTTGTGGATTTAAGGTCATTAGTATTGACGGAGAGATCACGGATGAGGTTGTATCCAAAACAATGGATTTGATTTCGGACAAAGATCTTACGCGGCAATGGACACAATCAAATTATGATTTATGTGTGGAGAATTTCTCCCTCAAAGTACTGAAGGATTCTCTCGACAGGATACTCAGTGAATTGATGTAAAAAAATTACTGATTAGCTACGCGTTATCTTTTCCGCGAGTTTCAGTTTCATTGCCCCGGTCACGAATAATGATTTCACTCGGATGTCCGTTTGGCAGAGACTTCAGACTCATGTTCAAATTATTGTCATGAGCAATGGCCCAGAGCAATTGGCGCCTAGTGATACCAATACTATCAATAGAGACTAACGGCATTTCCTTGGGTTTCTTGATGAAATTGTAGGACAGTCCTGTCAGCGGTGCATTATTAAAAATCTCCTCTAATGACACTTCGTTATAATAGACTCTGACCGGTGTATCCATCCATTTATTGTAAGGAGCATGCCAGCTAAATAGAAAATCTGCAGGAACTGCAGCCTTAGGTTCAACTAGGCCCGGCGTAGGTTTGGGATTGAAAATTGAACAACTATTCAATGCGATAGAAAATGAAATAAGAAGTATCGCTCTGATGATTGGCGCAAAGAGGTTATTTTTTGGAATAAACATTTTATAGGGGAATGAATAGTATAGTGCAAAACGCATAGTTGCGACTTAAAATTTCGAAATTACATGAATCCCGTAATCTTAGTATAATTCCTCGAAATTCTTTAATTTCCTAAGAATTATTTTCTTATAATGCCGGCTCTCCTTGAAATTCAGTCAAGGCCGTGGAACGATTCGATTTTCCTTCTATAAGATCCGTTAATGAAAAGACTGCATCTGCATGACACCTTGACTAGGGACCGGTGTGAAATTTTCCCCGAGGACGGGGAAAAGTTTAGATTTTATTGCTGTGGACCTACCGTTTACGGACCCGCCCATATTGGAAACTTCAGGGCATTTTTAGTTCAGGATTTTTTCCGTAGAGTCATTGAGCTTTCCGGTATTAAAACACTGCACGTTAGAAATATTACTGATGTTGATGACAAGACGATTCGTGAATCACAGAAATCTGGCCTTCCCTTGATCGAATTTACGGCTGGATGGACCGAACAGTTTCACAAGGATGCGAAGGAGTTGAACATGCTTGATCCCCACATTGAGCCGAGCGCGGTAAAACATATACCTGAGCAGATCCAACTCATTGAGAAACTGATAGAGAAGGGAAATGCCTATGCATCGGAAGATGGATCAGTTTATTTTTCAGTAAAATCATATTCAAATTACGGGAAGCTGACTCGTATTGACCAGCGTGATCTTATGACCGGAGCCGGAGAGACGGCAAACGATGCGGACGAATACGAGAAGGATAATGTTTGTGACTTTGTTTTATGGAAGGCCAGGAAGCCTGATGACGGGGATAATTACTGGGAAAGTCCCTGGGGACCTGGTCGACCGGGATGGCACTTGGAATGCAGTGCAATGGGAATGAAATATTTAGGGGAGAGTTTTGATCTTCATGCTGGGGGCGTGGATTTATGTTTTCCTCATCATGAAAATGAAATTGCTCAGAGTGAGGCGTGTACAGGTGAAGAATTTGCACGTCACTGGTTTCATAATGAACATCTGATGGTTGATGGGAGCAAGATGAGCAAGAGTTTAGGCAATTTGTACACACTTGCAGATATTTATGAGCGAGGTTTTTCAGCAGCTGAGCTCAGGTACTCTTTGCTATCTGGTTCTTATCGCACAAAAATAAATTTTAGCTTTGATAGAATGAATGAGGCGAGGATTAATCTTAAAAGGATTGCCGGTCTTGTTCAGAGTCTGGGGGACCATTTACCTTCATATGAAGAGTTATGCGAGTGTGCTTCCTCTGGAATTTTGGATCCTGGTCCATTCGAATCGAGTTGGGATGCTCTGTTAGAGGATTTGAATGCGCCAGCTGCTCTCGGCGAATTATTTGTTGCAATTAAGCCTCTGGAGAAAGAACTCGCAGAGGGCAATGTTTCCGAAAAGGTTAAACAAATTTCTCTTAACGGTTTGGCCCTTTTGGTTCATGCATTTGGTTGGGTCTTACCGGAACTTGAATCTGAAAAATTGTCTATTGATGTTCCTGACCATGTTAGGGATTTAGCGGAAAAGAGATGGACAGCTAAGCAGGAAAGAGATTGGGCCGAATCGGACCGACTAAGAGACGCAGTCATTGCCGAGGGATGGGTAATTAAGGATTCCAAGGACGGTTACGAATTGGAACCATCCTAGGAATTAATTGTTCACTGTGATTACGGCACGGCGATAACTTGTGAGACTAGGTTCTCCATTGTCCTCGGCGATAAGAATCAGGTGAATTTTGTTTGCTGATGAAGGGCTCTTTTTGTTTGAAAGAGTGAGGCTCGTTTCTATCCCCTCTGAATGACTCAGCTCAATTGGGTGGCGATAATTTCCGGCCTCGCGATAGATCAACCACTGATAGGAGATTTTATCGTCATCAGGGTCATGGCTTTGTTTTGCTGAAAAATTAATCGTGCTTCCCGGATCCGTATTCAAATATAGAACCTCCTTTGTCTGGTTCCCGTTTAGTATGACGATTGGATTGTGATTTGCCTTTGAATAATCATCACTAATGCACCAATCCATCCGAGCAGCAAAGTCGTGCTGAAATGCTTTGCGCCAGCGCCATATAGTGGCCTGATCAGATGTGTAATGCTTATCATTGATTTTCACAGTGTCTCTCGAATAGTGGTTATTGGTCCATATTGGCCGTGTCTCTGCATAGGACCTATACAGTACGTACCTTCCGCCCCATCCTCCGAAACCTGGACTGACTGACCATCCTAACCCATTTTCAATTAGCCCGAGGAATGAAGGGGTGTCTCCTTCCATGATATAGGCTACCTTTGGATAAAGTTTTCCCAGAGGACCATGATTCTCTATAATATTTTTAGTGAGCCATGGATTGTCTACCAATTCAAAATGATGCATTGGTCCATTCTTATAGTGTCGGTCTCCTGATATTCCCGTCCAAGTTGCTCGATAATATTCTTTCCAGCTACCACTAGGAGTAACAATATAAGAGAGACTGGGAAATTCTTTTCTTATCCATTTACCGGCATCATCCTGATCGGAAATTGTGTAAACTCTGAGCTTTGATAAGATCTGTTCCATTTCTTTTTCGGATTTTTCTTTTCTGGCGTCATGGAGTGCCTGTGCCAGGGTATTTGCTCCTCCCCACACGCTGACCCACAGGGGCCTGGAGTCTTTTTTATCGGCAGCTTGAATGATAAGTTTTGAACCTGCGGTGCTTTTTCCTGTTCCGACAGACTCCATGCCGTACCCGGGTTGGCCACTTGCCGTTAGTTTTAATAGAGTGTCGGGTGCCGGATATTTCTTGGAATGGATGAGTAAATTATTTCTCACTTTTGCATATGCGGAAACTTGCCTGCGGATGAGATCTTCCCGTGTTCTTGAGCGTAAGTGTTGTGAGGTAGTCGCTATTAGTCCCTCCACATCATATTCGTTGGAGTAGACAAGAAAACGAACCAGAGATTCCTCATCGTCTGGTTCGTTGGAAATATCAGTCAGCACCAAGACCCTTTCTCTGGCATTACCTGCCGAAAGGATTAATGCACCCAAAAGGGCAAAACAAAAGATTCTATATTTCAATCAATGAAGTTTTTTTCTTTGAGTTTTTTTTCAGTTTTGTAATTTTTTCTGACCATAGATACAACCAAAATACCCCCTCCAATTAACAGCATTGTGACGGTAATTTTTAGGTAGATAGACTCATCAATTGCACTATTATTACTCCATAATTGGATTAATGATAATATTACCCATAGGACTATAGATCCTATTGCAACGCCACCCGCTAGGCGCAGGTCTCCCGTTAAGTGTTCATTGCTAATCAAAGCGGAGAAAAATATTGCTCCTCCAACTAGCAAGAAGCTAACACTGATTTTTATATAGATTTCGCCTGAAAAGGATGTTGTCCATAGCTGTATGACTGAAAAGAGAATCCAGATTGCCAATAATGAAGCAAGAGTAATAGAGGATCTCTTCATTATTTATCTCTTTCCATGATAATGACCAGTGCTTCCCTTTTCCAAAATCCCAGCATCCTGCGTTGGTCTTTGTCCATGGTAACGACTTTCCATCCTTCAGTTGCGTTTGTGTTTAAGAATTCGGTCAATTTGACTGGATCTACCTTTGATTGACCAAGGAGAAGAGATCCTAGCATGCCTTCCTGATATATAACTGCTTTATATTCTTTCATTAACAAAAGATGATAAAATTAAAGTCTCTATGCAATTATTAAGTTCAATATATTTCACAAACTGATCCAATTAATTGAATTAAATATATAAAAGAGCGTAAGTGTTTCCTCTTCACTGGATAATCAGCGATCAAAATTTATAGGATCACTTCGCCGATGACATTCCCTTCAACATT
>MDTE01036652.1_pt1 | contig 15119 bp, 11 predicted proteins | sample 811231 | NCBI WGS metagenome assembly MDTE01 (sample SAMN05326651, study PRJNA326480) | marine metagenome | isolation source: seawater | place: Indian Ocean: Red Sea | collected 2010 | reverse complement strand
GAATTCGCATGTGGAGTTTTGGAAAGAAATACGGCTACGTAACTCAGATACAATTTTTTCGGGATCGATTTGAGTCTAAAGGCATAGGATATCTAATGTTCCCAATTCTTGTAGGGCTAATTATTCCATATTTGTTAGTGGGGCTGATTGGTGCAGGCAACTACATAGGCGGTGTGACGCGTGGAATGTTTCCAGAAACGTTTGATGCGGGAGCAATCCCCGCTTGGCTCTCAGGATTGGTCATCTGTTTAGTGGTGCTGTTTTATGTATTTTTTGGCGGGGTGCGTTCTGCCGCTTGGGCGAATACTTTCCAAACTATTGTATTTATGGTTATGGGATTGGTCGGGTTTCTTGTTATTGCTAAAGGACTAGGCGGGCTTGAAGCGGCATCGCAAAAAACATTTCAGCACGCTCCGGAAAAGCTTTCGCGGGAAGGCTTAATGACCCCGGCGCATTTTATAAGCTATATGTTAGTCCCGCTGAGTGTTGGGATGTTCCCTCACCTATTTCAGCATTGGTTGACTGCAAAGAGCGCAAAATCATTTAGGTTGACGGTTATTGCCCACCCGATCTGTATTATGATTGTTTGGGTTCCATGTATTTTAATTGGAATATGGGCAGCTGGACTTTATGAGGCAGGAGAACTTCGCGTTCCACAATTGCCTAACGGAAAGCCAAATGCCAACGCGGTATTAAGTGCCATGGTAAAAAGTTTTATGGATAGCCCAATACTAATTGGCCTGTTCTCTGCTGGAGTGCTTGCAGCGATTATGAGTTCGCTTGACTCGCAATTTGTTTGTATCGGCAGCATGTTTACTAATGATTTTATTGTGCCATTGAAAGGCGAAGTCAGCGATAAACAGAAGGTATGGTTAGGCCGCGGATTTATTGTGTTCATCGTTTTTATTACCTACATAATTTCAATCTTTAAGCCAACCAGCGTATTCAATCTTGGCGTATGGTGTTTCAGTGGATTTTCCGCATTATTTCCTATCGCCTTTGCATCAGTTTATTGGAAGCGTTTGACCAAGGCTGGAGTAATAGCGAGTGTTCTAGCTACAGCTGTTACTTGGGCTTTGTTCATTTATGATGCGCTAGGAAATAAGGGGGAAAAGTGGTTTGGGGAAGTCCACGCAGGGGAATACCTCATTGCGGGAGTGATGCCAGTGACTTTCATTTGCTTGGCTTCTGTCGTTGCATTGGTTGGAGTTTCGCTTTTTACAAAAGCGCCAAGCCAAGCGACAATTGATCGCTTCTTCCCAATTAAGAAAGCCTAATTTGTAATCGGTTATTTTTAACAACAATATTAATGTCTAACTTGGATCAAAATATTCAGGAGGCCAAGGCGCAGTTAGATGCGCATGCCGTGGAAATAGTAAAATGGCATTTTTCGCCAGAAACGGGATCGCCATTCTGGCTGGACTGGGCGAAAGAAGCGGGCTGGAATCCGGCCGATGAGATCGGCAGCTTCGATGATATTATATCGAAGTTTCCACATTTTCAGGACGAGTGGCTGCGTGATATGCCAAACGAGGTATGGAGGCCCAAGGCTTACGAAGGTCGGCCATTTAGCATTTTTGAAACTGGGGGAACCACTGGCATGCCCAAGCAACGTATTGGCTGGGAGGACTACAAGATTGATTATAGCGAATTCTCCGAGACGCTAAAAGATGAACACTTTCCTCGGGACCATTACTGGATGATGGTTGGGCCGACTGGGCCTCGTCGTTTGCGGTTATCTATAGAGCACCTAGCAAATGTTAGAGGTTGTTCGACGTATTTCGTTGATCTCGATCCACGATGGGTGAAGCGCCTTATAGCGAGCAAACAGTTTGATCAGGCTCGTGCGTATATGGACCACGTGATCGATCAAGCCATTACAATCCTCAAGAACCGAAAAGTAAGCGCACTTTTTACCACGCCTAAGTTACTCGAAGCCATGGCTGAGCGTATGGACTTAATAAAAGCAGGTATAAAAGGAGTGTTCTGCGGGGGAACGACAATGGATCAGCAATACACGCGTTTTTTAGTTGAAGAGGTTTGCGAAAACCAAATCGGTTTTGTTCCAACTTACGGCAATACCCTTATGGGATTGGCACGTCATCGCCCGTTCGGCCCAGAGAATGATTACTCGATTACCTATCATGCGCCTCAGCCGCGCGCGGTTTTGAGAGTCGTAGATCCAAAGAAGACGGAAGATCTTGTCGACTATGATGCATGGGGAAGAGTGGAGCTTACCACGCTTACCAAGGAATTTTTCATGCCAAGATTTCTTGAGAGGGATGAGGCAATCCGTCGTTCGCCCTGGGATGATTGTCCTTGGGATGGGGTGGCAGAGGTCCGTCCGTTTGGGGCAATGGAGAAAAAAATTGTTGAAGGAGTTTACTAAAATGACGACACCGCATATTCCATGCCTACGATTAGGGGATCCGTATGTGAGCCTTAATAAGATTGAGGTGACCGATTATCGTAGCGGGGATACCAAAGCTACGGTAAGTCAGGTAAATGCTGGGGTTGTTCGCCGTGACTTGCAGCGTATTGATGAGGCCAGAGAGGCATTGCGTAAATTTTCTACAGCAGAACTAGTTGAGATCGGGGCGAAAGCCGGAGAGATTTTCCTGAAAGGAGAAGTGCAGATTGGCGTAGAGGGAGAGATGCAATCACCTCAGCAATATGTAGAGACACTCTCTTCAACCAGTGGGCTTCCACACATTATGGTTAAACGTAATATGGATAAGATTCATTACGCATTAACCAATATGCAGTTGGTACTCAATGGGCTAACACGAGGGATTGATTTGTCTATTCTAGACGCTGGAGTCGGAGAACAGTTTGGGACTCAGGTATGTTTTTATCCAACATCCAAAGCGTTGGGATTAGTGATGCCTAGCAATTCCCCGGCTGTTAACTCACTATGGTTGCCGGCTATTGCCCTTAAGACTCCAATAGTTATGAAACCAGGGAGAGATGAGCCGTGGACCCCATACCGGCTTATTCAATCCTTTATACAGGCTGGGTGTCCTAAAGAAGCATTTAGTTTTTATCCGACTGATTATGAGGGGGCTTCAGATATTTTGAATCGTTGTGGGCGGGCTTTAATTTTTGGAGATAAAAGCACAACCGATCAATATGCAAATAATCCCGCTATACAAATTCATGGTCCGGGATGGAGCAAGATTCTTATAGGGGAAGATGAAATTGAAAACTGGAGAGATCATGTTGATCTAATCGCAGGTTCGATTGCGGATAATGGTGGGCGCTCTTGTGTGAATGCGTCAGCAGTAGTTGTACCAAAGTACGGCCGTGAGATTGCTGATGCTCTTGCTCAGAAACTAGGTCCGGTTAAGCCGACAACGGTGGATGATCCGGATGCTAAGCTTTCTGGATTTGCTAATCCCAAAATGGGAGAGTGGATCGATGGAGCTATTGATGCAGATCTTTTAGAAGCCGGCTGTGAAGAGATGACAGCTAAATATAGAGATGGCGATCGAAAAGTAATAACTGACGGGGGCACTTACCTAAGGCCCACCATAGTTTATTGTGAGTCGTTTGATCATCCTTTAGCAAACCGCGAATTCCTCTGTCCTTATGCCAGTGTAGTGGAGGTGCCTCAATCAGAAATGCTGAACCAGATGGGGGAGTCTTTGGTTGTCACCGCGATAACCGGCGATAAGAAATTTCACGAAGAGTTGTTAGCCTCCCCGCTAATTGAAAGGCTCAACTTAGGGCCGATTTCCACCATGAAAATTTCATGGGACCAGCCGCATGAAGGGAACATGTTTGAATTTCTTTATAAGCGACGCTCGATAGGCATTTTAGCTGCCTGATTTTGTACGGATTTAAACTTCGAACGATTCGTTCAGCTCAGGAACAACTACGTCAGCTTTTGGCTTAATACTCCGTAGAGTATCTGCAAAGGCCTGGCTGGAATCTTCTTCGCCGTGGACCACAAAGATATTTTCAATGTTTCCTGTCAGTGACTTAACGTATTGAGACAGTTCATTTTTGTCAGCATGGCCGGAGAATCCGTCGAAGCTGGCTATTTTGGCTTTAACTTCATAGGGCTCTCCAAAGATATACACCGGATCTATCCCTGCTCGAATCACAGATCCCAGAGTGTTGTAGGCGCAGTATCCCACAAATAGAATCAGATCCTTTGGATCGCTTATATTGTTTTTTAAATGGTGGCGGATTCGCCCGGCTTCGCACATGCCGCTAGAGCTGATAATAATCGCTGGACCGTCAAGGTCATTCAACTTGATGGACTCGGAGGCCTTTCTAATGTACGTAAGATTATCCATCCCAAACGGATTATCTTTTTCTCTAAGAAATTTATATATATCCCGATTAAAACACTCAGGATGCAGGCGAAATACCTCCGTGGCATTTACACTGAGTGGGCTATCTACATAAATTGGGAAGTCGGGGAGCTTTCCTGCATCAACCAGCTGATGCAACGTGTAGACTAGCAATTGAGTTCGCCCTACAGAAAATGCAGGAATGATTACTTTTCCTCCTCCATTTAACGTTCCAGAAAGTAATGATTCTATTTCGTCTGATATTCCAGATTGTGCAGTGTGACTGCGATTGCCATAGGTGCTTTCAACGAGCAAAACATCGACGTCCTTTACAGGTTGAGGGTCACGCAAAATAGCATGGTTGCCTCTCCCAATATCACCACTGAATAGCAGGCGTCTGGATTTATTATTTTCTTCAATATCAAGAATAACTTGGGCGGATCCAAGAATGTGACCAGCATCGCGAAAGGTTAGATTAATATCGTTGCCTACCGGAATGGGACGATCATATCCCAGCGCAACAAACTGGCGCACGGCCCTTTCTGCATCTTCTGGAGTGTAAAGAGGCTCTACCGGAGGCAGCCCCTTTTTTTTATGTTTTTTAGAAACATAAGCGGCATCTGCCATCTGTATTTCCGCGGAATCTTCAAGCATAATTGCTGCTAGATCTCTAGTGGCGAAAGTGCAGTAGACATTTCCCTCGAATCCTTGTTTGTACAAATTTGGGAGATTCCCAATGTGATCAATATGCGCGTGGCTTAAGATAACTGCGTCAACGGATTTAGGGTCGAATGGGAAATTTTGATTTCGTTCTATGGATTCCTGCCTTTTCCCTTGAAACAAACCGCAATCCAATAGTAATCGGATTCCATTCACTTCTAACAAGTGTTGAGACCCGGTTGTAGTTCGAACCGCCCCATGAAAAGAAATCTTCACGCCAAGAGATTGGCTAAGGCGACAATTCAGTGCAATTATTTAAAATGGATGATATTATCTTTTCATCGGCCCTTCTTATTGCTGTTTGAAATACAAGAAGTAGCAGAAGGGTAGCTGAATGTTTTTCTTTGCTGTGAACAAAATAAACTGGTTCAGCACCGCGCTAGGCCTGAGAATGCCGGTGCGCCCACAATTGTGTGCGAAAGAATGAAAGCCAAAATTGTCATTACCCCTAAGAAGGCAGTGCTCGATCCACAGGGGAAAACGGTTCAGGCCGCGTTAGAGCAAATGGGTTATAAAGGCGTCACGGACGTTCATGTAGGAAAGTATCTTGAGATCGAGTTGGAGGGGAACGATGTCGAAGCGTGGAAGCCTAAAATTGACGAAGCCTGCCATAAGCTATTTAGTAATCCTGTTATTGAGGATTATCATTTCACTATAGAATAGCCATGCATTTCGCCGTACTTCAGTTTCCAGGATCAAATTGTGATCAGGATTGCGTACACGTATTGACCAATGTGCTTGGGCAGCAAGCCGACTATCTTTGGCATAAAGAAGAGTCGCTGGGAGGAGCTGATGCAGTAGTTGTCCCTGGAGGATTTAGTTATGGGGACTATCTGCGAACAGGATCGATTGCGCAGTTTAGTCCTGTAATGAACGCAGTAAAAAAGTTTGCAAATGACGGAGGGCTTGTAATCGGAATTTGTAATGGTTTCCAAATACTTTGTGAAACTGGCCTTTTGCCTGGAGCTTTGGTTCGAAATCGATCCTTACAGTTCCGGTGTGAGCAGGTATACCTAAAAGTCCCTACGCAGAATTCGCCTTTCACACGGCAGATTGAAACCGAAGGAGTGATACGGATTCCTATTGCCCATGGAGAGGGATGTTATTTTGCAGATGATGAGACCTTGGAAAAATTGAGAGCTAATGATCAGATTCTTTTTCAATATGCGTCGGCAGACGGGGAGATTACCGATGCTGCTAATCCCAATGGTTCGTTATTGAATATAGCAGGCATTTGCAATGAGAGCCGAAATATTTGCGGGATGATGCCTCATCCGGAAAGGGCAAGTGAAAGTATTCTTGGAGAAGAAGATGGGCTCAAAATTTTTGAGGGAATGTTGCTTCAATTTGAAGGGGTTCCAATAAGCCAAGAATCAGAAACAGTTGTTTAACAGGGCGAATTATTAATCAAAATAGATTTTTTGGGTAATTTTCAGAGATTGCTTTAGTTTAAAAAAAGATTAGATTTGCGGGCTATCGACCTGTGGCGTCCCCCTCCCATCCCAGCCATGGGTCGTAGGCCGTCGGCAAACTCCACACCCATCCCCTTGCCGGCGGCCGTTTTTTATTCGAGTTTTTTTATCGTAAGTGCTTCGTCAGCGATGGCATCAAGGTGCTTAAAGCCCGGCGCCATAATTCCGCGCCAGATCCCTATTCCTAGTATGGTTCCTATTATGGCATCCCATATGAAATGTTGTTTTGTGGTTAGTACACTTATAAACAGCCCAAACCATGCTGGCCAAAGTAGCCAAACAGCCCAATTCCAACCTCTTTGTAGCCACCAGCGCGCGACGCCAACAGCTATTATAAAGCTTTGGGCGATGTGTAGGCATGGCCAAGCATTAAAAGGTTTATCGAGCGCATGGAAAGAAGTGAACAAAAAATTATACATGGATGACATCTCCTCGAGATTTAACTGCCACCGCAAATCAATATGAGCAGGGAAAAAGAAAAAAAAGGGAAATGCAATCCAGCTTGATAGAGCCCAGCCCTGAGCCACGACCAATGATTCCGCTCTTCCTCGATCATTCTTTTTTGCTGCATAAAACCCGAAGTAGTAAACGAACAGAGATATGTAAAACCAAATTGACCAGTCAACTACCGGGATTTTGTAATCTAAATATCGCCCTTCACTATCTTTGAATAGTGATTTTGGATCCCAAACAGTTCTTTCATCCTTGGGGGAGAATTTAAGTTCCGCTCGTTGTGTGATTGTTTCTTCATCAAGGGGAGGCTGATCTGGCCAAGCAGCTAAGCGATTAAATAGCATGTACGGACTGGCGAGAATCAAGACCCAAAAAAGTAATAGTCCGGGATAAAGAAATCCGTTCGCTTTATGCCGTAATTTCCAGACCGGGCTCCAAAGTTTCCAAAACCGGGCTCCAAAGGGAATAGGAGAAGACTCGCTCACAAGGTCAATATTTTGATTATAAGCGTCCGGATGAGCGTTGGCCGCTCCCTTTTCGTCCTTGGTCTCCTAACTCCTTCCGCATGACTTCCCCAAGTTTTAGTAATTTAGCAACTATTTTAGGGTGTTCAGCTTTGACATCTGTTGTTTCGCCTATGTCCTTGTGTAGATTAAAGAGTGCCAAACCAATTTTATCTTGGCTGTATTTTGTTGGAATGCCTCCTGTTCCGCCAGGTTTACCAGCCATGGTTCGGTAACTATGCGGGAAGTGTAGTTTCCATTTCCCCATACGAATTGCCTGCAACTGTTGCCCGTAGTAAAAGTAATAAGCTTCTTGTGGGCTTTCATCATTTTTTCCGGTAACCAGATTTAAAATGCTTTTGCCATCAATCTTATGATTTGGAAGCTGGGCGTCTATTATCTCCGCGACGGTTGGTAAAATGTCGATTGTCATTGCAGGAGTGCTGCAAACGCTGTTCGCAGGAACCGTGTCAGGCCACCACATTAGGGTGCTCTCCCGACATCCTCCATCAAACATGGTGCCTTTCCCTTCTCGAAGGGGGCCAGCTGAGCCGGCATGATCGCCGTAGCTAAGCCATGGTCCATTATCGCTCGTGAAAATAACTAGGGTGTCTTTGTCTAAGTTGTGTTTGCGCAAAGTATTAAGAATTTGGCCAACGCTCCAGTCGACTTCCATCATTACATCCCCGAATAGGCCAGATTTACTTTTTCCCTTAAATTTGTCTGATACAAATAAGGGGACATGAACCATTGAGTGTGGGACATATAGGAAAAAAGGATTGTCTTTGTTCTTTTCTATAAATTTTACAGCACGCTCTGTGTACTGTGTTGTCAATTGTTCCTGATCCTTTCCTGAAACCTGAGGGTTAATTATTTCGTTTTTGTCTATTAATGGAAGATGTGGCCATCGCTTTAGTCTTTCGCTCATGGGCAAATGAAGAACGTTTGGGTGATATGGCCACATGTCATTGGAATAAGGCAGGCCAAAATAATCATCAAACCCATGTTGCATAGGAAGAAAAGGTTTATGGTGTCCAAGGTGCCACTTGCCGTAGATCGCGGTTGCATAGCCTTTTTGTTTGCACAATTCAGCTATTGTTAATTCATTTTTATTAAGGCCATGATTTGACTTGGGGCCAAGAGCGCCAAAAATACCTACTCGCACGTTATAGCAGCCAGTCAGTAACCCAGCGCGTGAGGCGCTACATACAGCTTGAGTGACATAAAAGTCAGTAAATTTACGTCCTTCTTTGGCCATCCGGTCAAGGTGTGGTGTGGGGTATGCTTTGGCCCCAAATGGGCCAATGTCAGCGTATGCCATGTCATCCATAAAAATAACAACGACATTTGGAGATTTGTTTTTAGCTGCAATAACTTGTGACGGAATTACCAAATTCCCAATTATGGCAGCAAAAAGGCTGCTAAATACTATGGTTCTTATTAGTAAATTCATATGGCGAAGGAGCCTTTCGTAAATAGTGATGCTTGACCAGTTGATTTGTGCTTAAGATAGATCATAGAAGCTACTTTTTTTTCTGTTTGTAATATTCACGAAGGAATTCTGTCATTTTTACTTTATCAGGACGCGGGCGTATGCGCACCGGTAGAGCTTGGCCGTCTTCACGGCCAAATTCATCAAGAGTACGAAATTCAGGCATAACGTCAGAGGTTTGATTTTGCCATTTACCAAGGACTTTACGAAATCTTTCCAAATGGGGTGTGTGTGTCGGCGAGGAGGCCAGATTGCTTAATTCAAATGGATCGTTTAGGACATCATACAATTCCTCTTTGGCTCGAGGGTGTGTGAATGTATTTTTTTGAGCATGCGTCAGTTTTCCTTCATTATGGAGCCTGACCATTTCGCGGTAAGAAACAGAACGGACTACATCTGCTGGAGGTGAATTAGGAAGATCATTATAAAAATTCCTTATGTATTTGTATTTTTTGTTTCGAACAGCTCGAACGCGGTCCTCGTAATCGTGCCAGTTTCTTTCGGCGAAGATATAGTCACGATGACTAAGCTTTGGATTGCGGAGTATGGGCAAGAAGCTGCGACCTTCAAAAATTGTGGGATTAGAGAGGCTAGCCAAGCGTAAAAAAGTCGGAGCTATGTCAATGGAACTGATTAGACTGTCACTTTTGCTGCCAGGGGGAACTCTTCCAGCCCAGTGAACTATGAAAGGAGTTTTAATGCCGCTATCATAAAGTGTTGTTTTATCTCTAGGGAAAGGGCGGCCGTTGTCGCTCATAAATAAAATGAATGTATTATCCAAGACATTTTGCTTTTGCAGTTCCTCAATGACTTTTCCCACGTAGCGATCGAGCCTTGTAATTTCGTCGTAGTATAAAGCGTAGTCTCGCCGGCTTTTTAGTGTGTCTGCGACATAAGGAGGCATCCGTACATCTTTAGGTTTGTGCGGGTTCTTTAAAATGCCTTCATCATAATCTCTGTGCGGGTCAAGAGCTGCTAACCAAGCGAATAAAGGCTTATCTTTTGGGCGAGCCTTGAGCACGGGAACCCATTGATCACATCCACTCCTTGCATCACCTGTTACCGTTTGAATTATTTTTCCTTCTTTAGCTGCTTTACCCGTGGGGAGTTGGAAACCAGAAACGTCGGCTTCGCGAACTTCATTGAATCGATCCTTCACATAATTGCCGAGATGCCACTTGCCTGCTGCTACCGTCCAATATCCAGAGGCTTTGAGTAGTTCGACAAATGTCAGGCGATCGGCTGGCAGTGGCCAGTGTAACTGTTCGGCATCGGTTTGATGTGGATATGTGCTGGTTATTATACTCGCACGACTGGGGCTACATGAGCTGATTGTAAGGAATGCGTTAGTAAAACGCATTCCGTTTTTGGCCAAACGGTCTATATTTGGTGTGCGGACACTAGGGTTCCCGGCACAGCCTAAGTCGTCCCAGGCCATGTCGTCCGCTATGATGAGCACTATGTTGGGACGCTTGTCAGTCTTTCCCAGTACTGTAGCGAATAAACATATTAGAGCAAAAGAGCATATAAAACGGCGCATTTGTGCTAAAGATTATGGATTAGTTCTAGCTTGTGGCCGAGGTTTTTGTTTAGCCAACTGTTCTAATAAGGAACAAAGATTAGTTAATCGAGGGGCATCAATTCCGCTGTCTTGGGCAACTGCCAGAGGCTTACGAAAAAGAGCATCTAACTCCAAGGGTCTGTTAGCTTCAAAATCAATTAAAGTAGAGGCTCGATAAGAACCCATTATCCGGGTCCGGGCACGCTGATCTTCCCCAGCATTTTGAGCAATGTTATATCCTAATTTACGGGCAGTTGAAATGACTTCATCCATCAGTTCGCTGACTAGCTTTTCCCATGGTCCTTTATCAAGAAGTTGATCAGTTGCAAGGCATTCTCCAACTTTGTGATTAGGGTTTAATTGGCCGCTAATTACGGCTTCCAATCCAGCTGAAGCTGCAACGCCTAACCCATTAAATGGGATATTCCAAATTAGTTTCTCCCACTTAGCACAATCTAAGTTTGCAGCTATTTCAACACGAATGCCAGATGCCCTAACTAATTGGGCAATGTTTTCTGTTTGTTTATCTGGTGGCCCATTGTATCTCCCCATGACAATTTTTCCGTGAGCAATGTGTTTAACCACTCCAGGAGAAATGCGGTTAAGGCAAACAAAGCACATGCCGCCGAACACGGGATTTTTAGGGAAAACCTTGGCCAAATCTGTTTCATTGCCTAAACCATTTTGAAGGGTGAAAAGGGCGGTCTGTTTCCCAATTAGCGGCGACAGAAGTTTTGTAAAACTGTGATTAGCTGTGGTTTTGAGAGCAATGAGAACCAGATCACATTCCCCAATTTCTTCAGAATGGCGAGCGATGTTAGGCTGAAGTGAATAATTTCCATCAACACTCTGAATGTGAAGGCCTTTATTGGCTACAGTTTCGAAATCATTCCTAAGCAGGAAATTCACATTCTTTCCTGATAGAGCTATTTTAGACCCGTAAAAACTTCCCACGGCGCCGCTGCCTACCACAGCGATTTTACGAAACAGGGATTCTTTTAGTGTCATAACGAAAAAAAAAGCGCCCAGCATGAGCGGGCGCTTTTCGATTATAAAGCTGAATTTAACCAGCAATAGAATCTTTAGCCGCTTTAGCAACAGCAAATTTCACTACAGTCTTAGCTGGAATCTGAATGGTTTCTCCAGTGGCAGGATTTCTGCCCATCCGAGCCTTGCGGTTTACAAGCTTCAATTTGCCAATACCTGGGAAGGTAAAAGCACCGGTAGCTTTTGTGCTAGAAATGGCCAAATCAGCCAAGTTCGCCAAGAGGTCGGCCGCTTGTTTTTTTGTGAGGTCATTCGCTTCAGCAACAGCTGCCGCGATCTGTGATTTTGTCAACGGTTTATCTGCCATGATTTTATTGGTACGGGTTTCTGCTATTTACAAAAAGTAGTGCTGTACTACCCGGGGTCCGTTGTACGAGCCGACATAAGGCTTCGCAAGCAGAAAAACCAAAAAAACTCTTTATTTTTTAAATAAAAAAAAGAGAGGACATCTAAGAATGGATAAAGATCTTAAGGTAATTGTGTAAACGATTTCTATCGACAGGGGTTGATGGTAATAACTTTTGCGAGAAGTTTTTCCTTTCAGGAAAAGCATAAATTTCAGTTATTCTCTAAGAAAGAATCGCTTTTAATAACCTTAGTGATCAGTGTTTTTAGCCTAAAATTGTCGCCTTTAGTTTGATCTACAATCCGATCAATCACTAATGAGTCTGATGGCGAAAGTTCACGTGACAAGGCAAAACGGAGAAGATGCGAGGTAAAAGCTTTCGCAAAACGCTTATCTTCTTTAGCGATGGACTCTTTGAATTCCACGATATTTTTAAATGGGTATTTTCGAAGTAATTTGCCTGTTGCGTCCACCTCTCGGCCATTTGGGTATTTGTCACGCCAGCGCCCAGTGATATCGAAGTTCTCCAGAGCAAACCCAAGAGGATCCAATCGTGCATGGCAACCGGCGCAGTCTGGATTCTCACGATGCTTTGCAAATTTCTCACGGATAGTTAAATGCTGTTCTGCAGCATCCTCATTGAGGGGGGGAACGTCGTTTGGAGGGGGAGGCGGAGGATCGTTCAAAATTACTTCGATAACCCAAGCTCCACGAGCAATTGGATGAGTGCGAAGAGTTCCATTGTTCATGCTAAGCATAGCGGCGCTAGTAATAATGCCTCCATAACGCGGATTCTTTGTTTTAACTCGAACAAATTCGTTGGAGCGTAGTTTGTTTCGTATTTCATCATCGAATCGACGATTAATTTCTATTTGCACCTCCTCGGGATTACGGGGTTTTTGCATTTTATTTAGTTTTTCTTGAGCTTGATTCAAGATTTTGTGCAAAGCCATACGCTCTAGGGTAGTTTTTTCTCGAATAGGCTTGAGTTCGGAGGCTTGAGCGAAAAAGTGTTTAGCCAATTCGGACTGTTGTTCGGCAGACCGCTTGTCTGGGGCGACTTGCAATGCAGTAATAATCCCGGAAGCGAGGGGAATTGCCTTTGTCTTGAAATAAAAACCATAACCACCACCACCATTTGAAACTTTAAATAGAAGCTTATTTTCTCCTTTGATTAAACGCACCTTTATCTTGTCTTGGTCTGGAGCGATTCCTCTTGTAACAAAACGGTTTGCGATCAACTCGCCATTGAGCCAAATTTTAAAACTGTCATCACTGCCTATTGAAAATTCTTGTTCGTGCTCTTCTCCACTGTGAATGATTCGGTATAGATAGGTACTACAGTTGGAGCCTATCAACTGGTGGACTTTTCCATCCTCTAAATTTTTGGCTAATTCCCACTTTAACTTGCCATGAATTTTTTCAAGGTTGACGTTTGTTTCGTTAATGAACGCTCGCTCATGGGCTCCCTTCAGATTGTTGCTTTGGAATGGGCCTATCTTCCTCCAAGGAGACAAGACGGTGCTGGTCTCTAGGATCTTCTTTTGGGTGTTCTCCCATTTTGCTCTGGACTCTGATAGGTCTAACTTGCGTGCGGTTTCCTCAATGATTGATGGAATATTTTTTGAATATCCATCCAATTCACTTTTAGCAATTTTAATTTTTGCTTCAGCTGCTTTTAGTGCAGCAATTATGGGCTTATTATCTTCTTCAATGGTTTTCGCATTCACTTTTTCAGGCTTTAAATCACTGCCATACCATAGTTTAAGGAAATCACTGCGATAGCTAAATGATGGGGTTATCAATTCAATGATGGGCCGGTTTTCTACAAATACGGTATCGAAAAGGAGTAGGGGCTCAATAAGCATTTGAAGGCTAGCTGGATGGGCTTTATCAATCGAGAATAACCGATGCTGCTTTGGGTCTGGAGTTGCGGACAAGATGTTCTCAAGCTGCATCCATTGAGATGGAAAGGAATCTAGAAAACGCTCGATTTTGGGATCGGCCATCATCCTTGATATTGTTTTTTTGAGTACATCTGGCCGGGCCAGATCTCCACTTTCAGCTAGGTCAAGGAGGTGGGAGTCAGGAATGCTTCCCCAAAGAAAAAAAGAAAGGTTAGAGGCCAGTGAATAGTTTTTTAGTTTTGTATTATCTGCTTGGTAGCAAAACAAAAACATGGGAGAGGACAGTGCTGCTGAAGAGACCTTTTTCATCACATCATGATAAGGCATGCCCTGTTTAAGCTTGTCTAGCGCATAGTTTGTATAGCGAGTGATAACATGATTTTCAACTGGGGACCTAAAGCAATGGCGAAGGAATGTTGCGATGCGGGTTTTTGTCTCTGCCGTCACATCTGCATCTTCGGCAGGTGCTTCGAAAAATTTTTCCCAAATGCCGACGGTGGTTTTATTGAAGTCTGGGCTTTCGACAATGGAAACACTGAGTCGAAGAAAGGAATCAAATAGCAGAGGAGACAATGTAAGTTGATTAGCTTGATTGTCAAAGCCATGTGACGCTCTCAAGTCCTGTGGGAACGGCTTAACTCCTCGCATGCCTTCTGATGGAGCAAGGGCATGTGAGCGGGCATTAACTTTCTCTGGCATTCTTGGTGAGGTGAGATAAATGGTCTCTCGAGTCATTAGCTTTTCGGGCAACGAGAATATGTTGCGGTTGAGCTTGAACAAGTCGCGGATAGCGTTGTTATACTGAAATCGGTTTAACCGACGAGGAGGATTGCGATTACGAAGCTGATTTTTGGCGGATGCCTTTAGCATCCCCTTGAGGGTACTTATTACCTCGTTTCGTGTTTTATTAGGCAGTGCATTTTCATCTTCTGGAGGCATGTCCCCAGAATCGAGAACGTCGATCAATTCTTTAATCAGGATAGGTTGTCCTAGGAGGGCTTGAGTATCAGTTATTTCTTTTAGATTGATCTTGCCTTTTATCTTGGAGCCGCCATGGCATTTGACACAATAACGAGCAAAAACAGGCTGGAGTTTTTCTTGGAACTCATCGGTTTTTGGGGCTACAGGGAATATTATCAGCGCAAGGAGTAGTACCCATCCCAGAGTGAACCGCTGCAAATACATACACTTAGGCCCAGAGGTCAGATATAACTCCTTGGCTGTCAGCATAAGATTCCATCTCCACGCCCATAAGGTTGCTCAGTGTAAGCCAAAGGTTAGAGTTGAGAGTTCCACTTTTCATCTTGATGAATCTGCCTT
>MDTE01153280.1_pt1 | contig 15120 bp, 9 predicted proteins | sample 811231 | NCBI WGS metagenome assembly MDTE01 (sample SAMN05326651, study PRJNA326480) | marine metagenome | isolation source: seawater | place: Indian Ocean: Red Sea | collected 2010 | reverse complement strand
TTTTTCACTCCAATCGGAAATCTTGCTCGGCCCCTCTGGATCCGTTTTGAGCACTAGTATGACAAGTATATTGCTGGGTATGAAATTATTATTTTCTGAGAGAAACTGTAGTAACTTACTACCCCAACCATCTGGATAGATGTCAATCGTTGCGGCATTTTCCATGCTATCAATTCCTGACTCTGACCTTCCATCTGGCTCTAGGTAGGGAATATTCCAAACAATGAGGTCAGTTTCTTCGGGTATTGAAATTTCTCCCTCTGTCGAACTTTCTATTACTTGCACCCGGTCTGCTAAATTGTTTCTTTCCAAATTTTTTCGAGTTGCATCTACTGCAACTGGATTAATATCGCAGCAGGTTACATCCCATCCTAGACTAGACAAGACGATTGAAACAATGCCGGAGCCGCATCCAATCTCTAATGCATTCCCACCATGGCTCTTAAATTCCGAAATAGTCTTGCATAGCAAGTAACTGTCTTCTCTTGGAGGATATACTGATGGTGGCACTGTGATCTTCCACTTTCCAACCCCATCGAGTTTGAAGCTCACATTCTTCATTGCCTTCATCGAGAGACTTTCGGACAAAATTGTTGCGTTTAGTCATTTTTTCACTTTGAAAACATTTATGTCAGAGTCCGCGGAAGGTGACACGCTCCTTATCCCCCAAGGGGCACCCGCCCCGTTAGCGAGGGCCAGCATTGCGTAAGTCTTTTGAAGGGACCTAGGGTCGGAGGATAGCCCAGCAATTGCCATGGGCCTGTAGCTTAGTCAGGTAGAGCGCCGGGCTTTTAACCCGGTGGCCGGGGGTTCGAATCCCCTCAGGCCCGCCTGATAGCTTCTCAGGCCCACGCTTTTCTGGACAGGGGGAAGCAAATTTGGCTGTTAAAAGTTCCACCAAAAAGAGATTGATTGAACTAGGGATATCAGAAGAGCACGCCCACCGGTTGGCAGATGATGCAAATCTGGATACAATCAAGAGAATGTCGAGAGAACAGGTTGCAAAGAAATTGAGTTTGGAGGATGGGTCATCGGAGCATGATCACATCATGGGTATCATTAGCGAGCATGTAGGATCAAGAAAGAGAAGCAAGAGTAACAGAATTACAATTTCAAGAAAGTCTTTGTTGGAGGAAGATATTCCGACTGGCGACTATAGGTTCAATGTACTAAACCACGTCTTAGTTCCTCATCATGAACTTGTACCGATCGACTCAGAACCAGAAGTCCTTTCCCCCTGGGGCCTGACAACAGACGATGAGTTCGGCACAGGAAGATTGGCCAAGGAATTACTTCCCAAGATACTAATTACGGATCCTGCAATTCAGGCGATTAAGGAAATGGAGGAAGCAGAAAATGACGAGCTTCCAGCAGGTTGGCTGGCGAACAGGGTAGTCAAAGTAGTAAGATACAGCAGATCTGCAGGGCAATCTTTGGCATATCGTTTGATTGTAGAGAGTGCATAAATAAGGAGGATGAGAAATGAAAGAAATTGTTGAGAGTTACTTCAAGCAGAGGAGTCTTGTTAACCACCAGCTCGCATCGTATAATGACTGCATACCAATCGGTGATGGAAAGGAAAGCCGAATGGAAAAAATCGTCAGGAACATTAGGATTGGTAGTGATGAAATCGTCCAAGATGAAGAAGGTGGCCTAGTAAAACTAGATCTATTGGATAAGGAAATTATTGTTCGCCTAAAGAATCTAAGGCTTGGCAGGCCCACAATCAAGGAGGCGAATGGAGCTGAGCATCCAGCTACGCCAATGGAATGCCGAATTAGGAAGCTCACTTACTTTTCACCAGTTTTTCTAGATTTCAAAATTTTCCGTGACGACCTCCCCCCTTCTCCAGGATCTGAGATGGGGTTCCAAGAAGAAACAAGTGTCCATATTGGAAATTTGCCAATAATGGTCAGATCTTCTCGTTGTAACCTAAACCATAATCACGTTGACGAGAACAGACGTCTATCACCAGAGACTTCGTCTGAAGATTCTGAAAGGTACACTCAACTTCTGCGTCGTTCGGGAGAGGATCCTCTGGATCCAGGTGGATACTTCATAATTAACGGCACTGAGCGGGTTCTTATTTCGATGGAGGACCTAGCACCAAACAGAGTCACGGTCGAAAAGAACAAAAAATACGCTCACGAGACTCAAGTGGCAAAGATTTTCTCTCAGAAGGACGGAGTTAGGAAACCTCTCAATGTCGAGAAAAGAAGAGATGGAATGCTAATGGTGAAGATTCCTAGTGCAGGCACCACCCCAATACCACTAGTTCTGTTAATGAGGGCGCTCGGAGTGGAAAATGATAGGGACATATTCGCTTCTATAGCCGGACCTCCAGAGGCAATGAAGTATACAGTTGCAAATCTAAACGACTTGAGAGACAACGAAGAATATGGGGTAGATACCTCAGAGGAAGCTCTAGGGTGGCTGGAGAAGAAATTCGCTGCCGGCCAACAGAAAGAATATAGGGAGTCGAGAATTCAGAATTTGCTAGACAACGAACTCCTACCTCATCTGGGTTCGACCTTCGATAATAGGGAAAAGAAGGCTATTTTCCTTGGCAGGATTGCACGTCAGGTTCTCGAAATGGCCATCAAGGATAAAGACCCAAATGACAAGGATCACTATGCGAATAAGCGTGTTAGGTTAGCAGGAGACTTGGTAGAGGATCTTTTCAGAGTTAGTCTGCAGCAACTAGCAAGGGATCTGAAATATCAGCTTGAAAGGCACCATAATAGGAAAAGAGAACTTCGTATTTCTTCATGCCTGCGCCCAGACGTCCTAACAACGAAAATTATGCACGCTCTAGCTACTGGAAACTGGGTTGGCGGCCGGTCAGGTGTCAGCCAACTTCTCGATCGGACGACCTATCTCTCTGCTCTATCTCACTTAAGGAGGGTTACCAGTCCATTGGTCAGGAGCCAACCTCACTTCGAGGCTCGTGACCTTCATCCCACCCAATGGGGCCGGCTTTGCCCAAATGAAACTCCAGAGGGGCAAAATTGTGGACTTGTGAAGAATGGCGCACAGATGATCGATATTTCTGAAGAAGTCCCCGAATCTGAGGTCAAGGCTCTTTTGAAAGAAGCCGGAGTTGATGACGACCCCGATGGATGGGCCGACGGGTCGAGGATTCATGTAAACGGAGATATTTTCGGCCTACACAAGAGGCCTCACAAATTAGTTAGCCAATTCAAGAGACGTCGAAGGTCTGGGCGGATTCGTCCGGAGGTAAGTATTAGGCACGATATGGAGAATCGTGATGTCTACATCAATACCGATAGGGGGAGGATGCTCCGACCTTTGCTGATAATCGATCATGGAAGCCTTCAGATAACTAAGATGCATCTAGATGGCCTTAAATCGGGTGAAATCAACTTCTCTGATTTGGTATCTGGAGGAGTTGTTGAGTGGGTCGACGCAGAAGAGGAAGAGGACCTTCTAATAGCCCCTAGACCTTTCGATTTACCCGCAGTTTCTCCTAAGTTCAAGAGACCAATAAACCCCGCAAATGTCGAATGGACAAATATGGGTGAACATGGAATTTCTCATGCAGAATTAGATGTTGAAGTGAAAATGTCGAATGGTTCGACCAAGAATGAGAAACTCAAGGTTCCCTTGAACTATTTCCAGGAAAACATTGACTCCTTGAAGAGAAAGGAAAAGAAGGCCCATACCGTTCTAGTATACACGCATGTTGAAATTGACCCTCAGTTGATTCTGGGCGTTTGTGCATCTTTGGTCCCATATCCTGAGCATAACTCCACTCCTAGAGTGACTGGAGGTACTGCGATGGTGAAGCAGAGCCTAGGGGTCGCAAGCGCCAATTTCAGATTGAGGCCGGATACCAGGGCTCACGTAATGCACTACCCCCAGAGATCAATTGTCCGAACCAGAGCTATGAAATCTACCAACTTCGATCAAAGGCCCGGAGGACAGAACTTCGTTGTAGCAGTAGTTAGCCACCATGGCTACAATATGCAAGACGCGGTAATAATGAACAAAGCTTCAGTGGAAAGGGCGCTTGGCCGTTCAGCGTTCATTAGGACATACAATGCCGAAAACAAGAGGTTCCCCGGCGGTCAAGAAGAGAGGATAGAGATTCCCGGAACCGGACTTGATGAGATTAAGGGACTAAAATCATGGGACTCATACTCTCATTTGGAAAGGGACGGCCTTCCAGTTCCAGAGACCGAACTGACAAGTCAAGAAGGTGGAAGGACAATACTAGTTGGAAAAACAAGCCCTCCAAGATTCCTCGAGGAAGCCCATGGTGCTTTCCTTCAGGCTCAAGAGAGGAGAGAGTCCTCCATGATGGTCCGTCACGGGGAGAAGGGTTGGGTCGACAATGTCTTCGTTACAGAGTCACTTGATTCAGGTCGATTGGTAAGGATTACACTTCGTACAAACAAGGTTCCTGAGTTGGGTGACAAGTTCGCGAGCCGGCATGGCCAGAAGGGAATTATTGGCAGGTTAGTTGAGCAGGAAGACATGCCATTCACGGAGGACGGAGTGATTCCGGACCTTCTAATCAACCCTCATGCAATCCCATCAAGAATGACCGTTGCCCATGTCCTTGAGATGATAGGGGGCAAGGTAGGTTCAATGGACGGCCGCAGGATTGATGGAACTGCATTCACAGGCGAAAAGGAAGAGTCACTACGTTCAGGCCTACTCAGGAATGGACTAAATCACACTGGACGCGAGTCAATGATCAATGGAGAGACGGGTGAAGCCTTTCCCGTAGAAACGTTCGTTGGAGTAATCTACTATCAGAGGCTTCACCATCTAGTAAGCAGTAAACTCCATGCAAGAAGTAGGGGTAGAGTACAGATTCTAACTAGGCAACCCACAGAGGGACGGGCCCGACAAGGAGGTTTGAGATTCGGTGAAATGGAGCGAGATTGCCTGATTTCTCATGGCGCTTCAATGGTAATCAAAGACAGGCTACTTGATGAATCAGATGGCTGGAATCTCATGGTCTGCAATACACCTAGGTGCGGGCATATTGCCTACTATGACTGGAAAAGAAGAACATCGGTTTGTCCCGTTTGTGGTGATCGGGCAGATGTCCATACAGTCCAAACCTCCTATGCATTCAAGTTACTTCTTGATGAGATGAAAAGCCTTGGAGTTGCAATGAGGCTTGAACTGGAGGACAGAAGATGAGTTCTCGTGACGCTGCAAAGATCCCAAAAAGGATTGACTCAATCAGATTCACTCTAATGGACCCAAATGAAATTAGGAAGATGTCTTCGGTTGAGGTCAAGACGGCCGACACTTACAAGGACGACGGACATGCATTCAAGCAGGGCTTAATGGATCCGAAGATGGGCGTGATTGATCCCGGCATAAGATGTGAGACATGTGGAAACAAACACGAAGAGTGCCCTAGCCATTTCGGACACATAGCCCTCGAACTTCCAGTTTTACACATTGGTTTCTCAGGACTAATAAAGACCTGTTTGAAATCCACTTGCAATTCCTGTAGCAAGGTTCTCCTCCTAGATGCGCCAGAAACGCACCCCACAGATCCCGAAAAGTCAGAGCAGGACTATTATCGGGATAGAGTAAATGATATTATTCTGAAGCACGGTGTTGGGGGAAGAGAATTCAAGAAGATAATCAAGGATATTGAGAACATCTGTGCAGGCGCAAAAAGGACAATCTGCATGCATTGTGGGTCCGAACAAGGAAAGATTATTCTTGATAAACCAACAACTTTCAAGGAGAAGAAGGCGGATAAGGGAGAGCACAAGTTGAATGCAAGAGATATTCGTGAGTGGTTAGAGAAAATCCCTGACGAGCATCTAATTTTCTTAGGTATGGAGAAGGATGTAAGCCGCCCTGAATGGACAATAAAGAAAGTTCTTCCAGTCCCGCCAATAACTGTCAGACCCTCAATCACTCTAGAGAGTGGAGATAGATCTGAGGACGATCTCACTCACAAATTAGTGGACGTTTTGCGCATTAACCAGAGACTTAGGGAAAACAGAGACTCGGGGGCACCCCAACTAATTGTCGAAGATCTTTGGGAGCTCCTTCAGTATCATTGCACTACCTACTTCGATAATCAAACAAGCGGAATTCCCCCTGCTAGACATAGGTCAGGTAGGCCACTGAAGACTTTGTCTCAGAGGCTGAAGGGCAAAGAGGGGAGATTCAGGAGTAATCTTTCTGGAAAGAGGGTCAACTTCTGCGCCAGAACTGTAATTAGTCCAGACCCCAATCTGGGGATAAATGAGGTTGGCGTTCCAGTAACTACTGCTAAGGAACTGACGGTCCCAATTAGGGCAACAAGCCGAAACAGGGAACAGCTCAGGCAGATGATTTTGCGAGGCCCTGATGTTCATCCGGGAGTTAACTACATTATCAGGGGAGATCGGTTTAGAGTCAGAATCACGGATCGGACTAAATTTATCTGGGCCGGATTTAGATGCCTAAATCCTGATTGCCATTCTGGTAGTGAAGAAGAGCCATACATGGGTTACAGGCCAGATTTGAATGAAGTTCTTCCTGCACCAAACTTCCTACCAGGCTTGGTCTTGAGGGAGCAAATGAGGAGGGATCCAATCACTGACGATTTAGTCCCTGAATGGGCAGTTAACCTAGATGCGACTCTCTGCAACTTGAGAGGTGAGGATGAAAAAGGCTCTGCACTAGGTGAAGAAAACCCAGATGCTATCATCCATCATAGGTGGAAGTGGGAAGTAGATAACCCAGATGAATATCTTCCAGAACATTTGGAGGTCAGATGCCCGCATTGCGGAAGCCCAGAAGTAGAGGACGAACATGGAAACGTATTCCCTACTGATGTCGAAGACCGGTTAAGCACTTATGACAGAGATGGCAATCCAAGGCCAGGAGTAGTCGTAGAAAGACATCTAATCGATGGCGATGTAGCTATCTTCAACAGACAACCTTCACTACACAGGATGTCAATGTTGGTCCATGAGATTAGAGTCATGGAAGGTAAGACGTTTAGATTCAATCTTGCCGATTGTACTCCTTACAACGCCGATTTTGATGGAGACGAGATGAACCTTCACGTCATCCAGAGTGAAGAAGCTAGGGCCGAAGCTAGAATTCTGATGAGGGTTCAGGAGCACATAATTTCCCCTCGCTATGGGGGAAGCGTGATTGGTGGGATACACGATCACATCACTGGCGCATATCTGCTAACCCATGGTGAGGCTTTCCTTCCAAAACAATCCGCTATGGACGTTCTGAGCTCAATTGGTTGGGAGGGCGATCTACCGGATGTTGTTGATAGGAATGGCGTGGATGGATATCTGGGGAATGAACTTTTCAGCCTTCTAGTTAAAGATGGCTTCAGTCTAAACTTCAAGAACCGAGCTGGTGAAGAGGTACTCGTTTCGCAAGGAGATGTTTCTGGGTCAATTGACAAGAGAGGTATCGGCGCAGAGGATGGAAGGTTGCTAGATGCAGTAGTGCAGACACATGGGACAGACCTTGGGGCCGATTTCATCAACAAGATGACCAAGATGACAATTGCGATTTGCACCGCAATGGGGTTCACCACTGGGATCGACGACGAGGATCTCCCCCCTGAGGCAAAAGAGGAGATTGATAGAATAAACTCTGAAGCAAGTATCAAGGTTGACTCTGAACTAGACAAATTCGGCAAGGATGGCAGAAAATACGACCCAAGGCCGGGCAGGACTCCTCTTGAGACACTGGAGGAGAACATACTTACTATACTTGACGAGGCTAAAGCAGAAACTGGCAACGTAGCCAAATCATTACTGGGTGAAGATAACTCTGCCGTTCTAATGGCAACATCGGGTGCCAGAGGGTCAATGGATAACCTGGCAATGATGGCGGGATCAATAGGCCAACCCAAGGTAAGAGGTAAGAGGCTAGAAAGAGGATACCATGAGAGAGTACTCTCCCATTTCCCTAGAAAGGTAAAGGGTGCAAAAGAGAAGGGATTCGTCTCATCATCATTCAAGAGGGGTTTAGAGCCTACTGAATTCTTCATGCTTTCTGTCTCAGGTAGAGAATCACTGGTCGACACTGCAGTTAGAACAAGTAAATCGGGGTATATGCAACGAAGACTGATTAATGCCATGGACGATTTGAAGGTTGCCGATGATAGTATGTCATCTGTGAGAAACACCGCGAATAGAATAATTCAATTCGAGTACGGTGAAGATGGCACCGACCCTGCTAGGAGCCGCAAGGGCAGCCCGTTCGATGTCGATCAAGTCCTGAATGATGCTCTGGGAGGTGGTAAGTAATGGTTGTCAAGAGTGCGACAAAGAAGAAACTCATGGACCTGGGCATAGAAGAAGAGTATGCCCACAAACTTGCTGATGATCGTAAGTGGGATGATGTAAAGGGACTCTCCCCGGGACAAATTGCACAGATTTGCGGAATCGACTCTGGGACATCTCAAAGGATTCACGAAGTCATGGCTACCTCGATAAAATCTTCCAGAGCTTCTGCAACAAGCACAGAGAAGACTATCGTTCGAAGAAGGACTGCATCGAGGTCTAGAAGAATGAAGAGGTCACTTCCATTGGAGGACTATGATTACGATTCCAAGTTGGTTCAAATAATCCGTGACATCGACAATGAGGATGAAATGTATGTGCAACTTTCAAAGGCCGCTGAAGAAGCAGACTCAAAGTTGACACCTAGAATGTTGGGAGATCTTGTTAATGGCCTCCAGAAAAGAGGGGAAAAGAAGGTAACTCCTGCTAAGGCAAAGAAAATCATCGAGTCCGCGAACAATTTCTATGAAGAAGCAAGAGCCATCCCTCACGAAGCAGTAGGAATAACAACTGCCCAATCTATTGGAGAGCCCGGCACACAAATGACAATGCGTACTTTCCACTATGCCGGTGTCGCTACAGTTAACGTCACACAGGGTCTCCCTAGAATTATTGAGATTGTAGATGCTAGGAAGGTCCCCAAGACTCCAACGATGATTATCTATTTGGACGAGAAAAATTCCAAAGGGAAACCACTTCGAACCAATGAGAAGCCAGTAAGGGATATTGCTGCTGCCATTGAGGCAACTACTGCTATGGATATTGCTACTATTGATGTGGACGTCGCTCAAAGGAACATCAGCCTTCAACTAAACAATAGAAACATGAAACTGAAGAAGATGACAGGAGCAGAAGTAAGGGACAAACTCTCGAGAGCGCTTAGGCTATATGTTCAGGCTGACGACGAAGATCGGCCAAAATCACTCAGAATTATACCCGGGATTTCCAAAGAAGAGGATTTGGCAAATCTGTCCTCAGACCCGCCAACCTATACGGCACTATTGCAATTGGAGGACAAAATCAAGAAGTTGAGATTGAAGGGCTTGCCAGGAATCTCCAGGGCCACTGTGCAGGGTCCAATGTCCGATACTGGAGAGTACTTCATTTCCACCATAGGCTCCAATCTGGCCAAAGTCAGCGAATTTGCTGGTGTCGACCGGTCGAGGACCTATACAAACAACATTAACGAGATTCACGATTACTTGGGGATAGAAGCAGCTCGGCAGGCAATAATTAACGAGATGTGGGATACATTGGAAGGGGCAGGTTTGGATGTCGATGTTAGGCACTTGATCATGGTTTCCGATGTAATGACTTCTGGAGGGGAGGTCAGGGCCATCGGCAGGCACGGTGTCAGTGGAACCAAGCACTCAATTCTCGCAAGATCCGCCTTCGAGGTAACCGTGACTCATTTGCTTAAGGCAGGAGTGATAGGTGAAAGAGACAAGTTGTCAGGAGTTACTGAAAATATCATTGTAGGCCAACCCGTTGCTCTGGGTACAGGGAGCGTAGAGCTATACTATATTCCAGAGGAACTCAGTTAGTGTGAGGGAGATTTATGGATATAGCTAGGCAATTGAAGCAAGGTATCAACACCGGAAGCATAGTCTTCGGTCAAAGGCAAACCCATTCTCATTGCGCCAAGGGACTTGCCAAGATGGTTTTAGTCGCAGCAAACTGCCCCGAAGAATACGTAAACAAAATTAGGACATCGCATCCGCAGGTCCCGATTCATCAAGTAAAACTGGTAAATAGACAACTAGGCGATGCATGTGGAATGGCATTCCCAATAAGTTCCCTATGCATATTAGATCCAGGTCAAAGTGATTTACTTCAATTGGAGAATAATCTCTGATAAAAATATGAAATTAAGTCGATTTTCTTGCGTGCTCTTCAAAGAGAGAGCCTCTTGCCTTATCCATGGAAGAGACCTTGAGGGACCTCTTGGAAATCCAATCGGTTAACCTACGGGCTTTCAATCCAGAAATTGAGACTCATGGTTTCACATGTCTTGGAACGGCGGACTCTATTCCTATTCTGGACGTGGTAAACAACTCTGTAATTATCTGGCACGCACAAAGAGGCATATTGCCACTGACAGGGCGTGAGATAGTCAGGTTGGCCGTAGACTACCCAGAATCATACCATTGGATATTGAGCGAGAGAGAAGTAAACGAGGATTGTTACGCCATCAGTTCAATGTCATACGAAATTTGGAATCCAAAAATGATTTCAAATTGGGTAGGCAAGGCCGTATTGAGTGGAGACCTAATTGCCAAGAAACACGAACACATGGATGATTCAGTAATTTCGTCACCGGCAACCACTATTTCTACTCTCGAGCCGGAAAGCAAATCCATGAGATCTCTATTGGACCCAAATTCTTGGCTGTCGCAAAGAGGAATGGATGGTTCTGGCTTCTCCCCTGTACTACTTCAAGCAAGATTGTGGTCCGTTTCTGGAAACCTAATTGGACCCAATAATGAATCAGAAATGGGTGAATGGTCGTTAATTGAGGATCCTTGGGTCGAGTCTCTGACTATCTTTGAAGAAATGGAAGGACTAGTAACATCACCAAATCTTCGAATTGCAAAACCAACTGCAGGGTCCTGGCTTTCGGAAAAAGCACTGTTAGAAAAAGCAACGACTCTTTTGGAGGTAAGGCGGAAGGGTGATTTCGTCAAATCGGAGTCCTCCACCTCTGTTAGAAGCATGATTCTTCAGCGATGGTCTTTGGATGCTGACAAGGCATCAATAGCGAGTAAAAACATCGTAATTCCTGGATGGGAAATCCATCTTGAGAAGGGCAAATTATTGCATGGTAGAAATGGTCGATTGTTTGAGTATCAACTTCTTTGAAGAAGCATTAACTCCTCAGTGGATAATGTATCTCCTGACATAAGTTTCGACATCAGGTCTGTAACCTCCACTCTTTCTTCCGCCTCAGCATCTTTACCAGTACCAGAAAGTTTGAGTATGTCTTGCATGGAGTGGATGCACCTCAGTGAAATGATATATCTGTTATGTAGTTCGTCAGCCTTGTTTTTTGTTGTTGTAAGGCTGAGGTGTTCTGAATTTGCCATCCCCCTCAGTTTATCTACTTCGTTTGATAATTCCATCATCAACGAGTGGGCCTCCTCTGATTTCTCCGATGCATTAGTTACAGCGTCATGCGCTTTCTGCTGCAACTTCTCAGCATGTTTTACGTCTTTGAGGATTCCAGAGGCACTAGCTTCTTCCTCTGCCTTCAAACGACGAAAATCATTCTGCAGCTTCTTCATCTTTGAGAAGAATTCCTTTTCCTTGCTAGGTCCAATTTGCCCAGTTTGATGACGCCACTCAAGTTTATTCATTTGTTCTCTGATCTTCCGAGAACTCGCTCCGTTCTTTCCTCTATTTCCAGGAGATTTACTTCCCTTTTCGGCCGAATTTCGAAACTTTGTCCTTAAATTTTTGAGTTCCTTGGTCCTTTCTTGTCTAACTTTCCTCAGTTCTGCGACTTTGTTATTGGCCTCATTCCGTATAGTCTTCTGTTTCTGAACTTCGGTGATTAATTCCTTTACGTGCCGATTAATTTCATTCCTCTTGTCAAGTTTTGATCGGACTTGGGTATTCAATTCGTCCCTGCGATTCTTGAAATCTAATAACTTCTGATTCATGTCACTCGTCTTTTCTTCGAACATAGTACTAATATTCGATTGATTGAGTTCCATAAGCAATCCTCTGATGCCTCGAATTTGCGTCTCCATTTAAGTAATACCGAATATAATGCTATTCTTCCCTTCTACTTGCCATTCTTCCTTTTCTACTACCTCTTCTAGAAACTCCGAATTTCCTAACTTTCTTCCGAGAATTGGGAGCTGTTTTTCTAGGCCCGACTTCGACTTCATTGGGATCTGAAATAGAAGAAAATCCACCTGTCTTCAGCAAAGCTCCCATTTCTTCCGGACTCAGCGAACCTCCTCTTGCTGCAATCCCTCTGATTTCTGAGATACTCACCCTAGTGCCCCTTGCAGAAGAAATACGTGAGTACTCTTCAACATTGTGAAGGTCGCTCCTACCTCGTTTCAATTCACCTTTTATTTCATCTATCTGTATGTCAATTTGCGAGATCCTTTTGCTGATTCTGGATATTTCTTTCCTACTTATCCCATCATCATTAATGTCGGCCGTGCTCTTCAATTCTGACGTTACTGCCTTTGAGACTTCTTTGTTTTGATCCAGTTTGGATGATATATTCCTCATCTCACTAAGCTTTGAGATATAGTTGGAATGCGCTAATTCGGCTTCCCTCTTTTTGGTAATCGCCTCTTGAATTTCAAAAAATCTACTGAATGCTGCTAATTCTGGATTTAACATCGGAACAGATGTCAAGTCATTGTCGATTCTTGTTAACAATAAATACGTTTCACTCAACCACTCTTCAAGTATTTTTGAAGGTGGGGGAATTTGTTTGTTAATTGAATCTCTAACTTCACGCTGCTTTTGTGCATTTTTTCGAGATTTATGGAATTGGTCTAGTAAATTTCTGCGCTCCAAGTTTGATGATTCGAAGCCAGTGATTGCCGATCTAAGGGACCTGACAATGTGCACCTGTTCCTTTCTCTCTGATCTGAGGCTATTCATATTCTGCTCTAACGATTTAAGGCTCCTTTTCCTATCAGTAACTTCTCTCTTTATCTCATCGAGGCTGAGGTGTTCCAAATCTTTCCACTCCGTGGTAGATTTTTCGTCTTTCATTCCTCTTCCCTCTTTGTTCTTCGGACACGTTCTCGCCTCTTTCGGGTGCTCTTTGCGAAAGAGGATCTGCCACCTTCCTTTACCTTCTTACTAGCACTTAGCAAATCAGGAAATCCGTGCCCTAGATCGCCAAATCCTTCATTAATCCTCTTTTCCCAATAGTCTATTGCTCTATCACTCTGTGAGAGTAATTCCCTAGCTCTATCCAATTGTCTTCGAATTTCCTTCAACTCTTCTAGAACTCTGGTCTTTTTCGCATAAATAGGTTGGGCCTTTTCTACCGCATCTAGCATTTTTGTATGATTCCTGTCAGCCTTTTTGTATAGTTTAGACATTTTCCTGCTCTTCTGGAGGTATTCTAGCATTTCCGGATTGGACTCCTTCCTGTCCTTCAGCCATTGGTCATTTTCACTAATCAGCACTCTTCTTTGGTCTAGCAACTTCCTCTCAGATTTATGATCCAATGCCGATGTCTGAATCTTGTGCTCAATCTCTTCGATTTTTTCTATCAACTTCTTCTTCTTCCACCTCGGATCGAGATTCACCATCCCTCCGGATTCGGTCAGTTTTGAGCGTACCATCTTCACCTCGGAAATCAATTGGCCCGCTTCTCTCTGATCATTGTCTCTGATTCTTTTCAGATCAGCAACTTTCAAATTCGCCTCTTCAAATGAATTTTCCAAACGTTTTGCTTTGGGTGAAATAGACTCTTCCTCTGCTTCTAAATTCCGAATTACCCCCGGCAGGCTTTCCTTGAGCATTACCCTTCGGGCCAAAAGGGAGGCCGCCAATTCTTCAGGAGCCACATTCATCAGAGTTTCTGCGTCCATTTCGTTCTCGTTCGCGGCAATGCATCCATTATAGCCCTATGCGGGCAAAAATTTAGGGTTTGATTGATAGGATATCCATCTGAGGATTGTCTATGAACAGTGGCGTGCCGATTTCCATCGTCTCCGCGTTCGTTCTAATCATCGCGCCTTGCCTTTGTCATTATTCGTTCAATTCAGAGGATTTGGACAACTCATTTCTTGAAAAAAGATTCACTGAAGATTCAAACGGCATTGCAAATTTCAGCTCTTCTGGAGAATCAGGAATTGCTATTTCCGGTGAACCAGCCCACGTAGGAGATATATTGCTTGCAACAGTAATCGTAAGTAACTCCGGAAACTCTACAGGGACAGTTTCACTAAACTTAGAGAATCTAAATGGGAGTGAAATATTCCAAGGCGACGCCATCGATATTCTTCCAGGATCTACCAGGGAGGTGTCTGCGCTATTCTCATCAGTTTTGATTGGTCAAAATAGCTTCAGATGGTGGGTTTCTAGTTTCGATGGGGCCTATAATGAAACATTGCACGGGCAATTTATTTTGGAAATCTCACCTCCACAGATTCTCATTGCAGAGATCACCTCTCTCGATTGGGAAGATCCTACTAGCCTAAGAATGTCGGCAACTGTATTCCTTTCTCAAGGAAGCCATAGGGATCTTGAGATCAAAGTATCAGTCGGTTACTCCGGTTCTTTTACACTTCTACAAACAATCCTAGTTTCAGCTGATCCGGGCCGCAGATCTATCGATTTCTCCCTTGGCAGCCCTCAATCTGATAGTGTCCAGGTGGAAGTAATCCCAATTGGCTGGACATCATCAATAAACTCAGAAAATACCTCCATTGTTTCAGTTGATATGCCGATTTTAGAGCCTTCAGATTTGATTGTAAATTGTGTTTTCAAACCAACCTCTCCCGCATCAGGAAGCAACGTTATTGCAACCGTAACCTTAGAAAATGAGGGAATTTTTCAAACCGAAGCCGGGAAAGTCAGAATAATCCTGTCTTCCGACAAGTCGATTCTCGCTGAATCAAACGTTCAGTCAATAAATTCCGGAGCTACTATTTCTACCGATTTATCAATCCTGTCATGGCCAGATGAAGACGTAGTGGGCCTGGAAATTCAATGGTCTACTGGTAATGTTGTTTCAGCAAGTTATCGAAGTGTCGATTCGGCAATCACAGAAGAAGCCATCAATTTTCCATTCGACATTGTTTCCGCTGGATTGGGGGCACTTGGCGGTGTTGTT
>MDTE01078390.1_pt1 | contig 15121 bp, 13 predicted proteins | sample 811231 | NCBI WGS metagenome assembly MDTE01 (sample SAMN05326651, study PRJNA326480) | marine metagenome | isolation source: seawater | place: Indian Ocean: Red Sea | collected 2010 | reverse complement strand
TTGTAATCCTTACATTAACGACTGCATCAGCATCAATTAATTTAGCATTTTCTATCATTCGACTAATTGCTTGTTCTCTAGACTGTGCTTGAAGGCGAGTGTACTCACTTATTTCTCCACCAACGACATTCTTTAGTCCAGCCCATATATCCTTTGCAACATTTCTTGCTCTGACAGTATTACCTCTGGCAATTCCTAAAACTTTGGTTATTCTTTTACCTTCTATAGTTGGGGTAGTAGATATTATCATATTCAAATATACATCATTAAGTTAACATATTCTGTTTTACATAATATTAATTATAGGACTTTTAATTACATTAATCTATTAATCAAATAATTTGTTTAATTTTAAAGTAAATAGTAAAATATGAAAAATTTAGCTTCGTTTATCTCATTAATGTTAATTATAACATCATTCTCATCTTGTAAATCTGTAAACTACATGAAAGAAGAGAACCTTTCAAAAGTTAAGAATATACCTTTCCAGGAAAAAGACTATCCTAACACAGATAAAGAATTTTTTACAATTCAAAATGTTAGAGGATCAAATATGAATATTAACAGAAATAGAGCACTAATGGCTGCTAAGACTGTTTTAGCCAATCAAATTCAATTTGGAATTGGATCTATTGCTGAACAGGAACTAAGTTTTGAAGATTCCAATCAAAGAGAAGCTTTTGAACAAAAGTCTAGAGCTGTATCAAATTTATCCATAGCTAAAGTAACGTTAATTGATTCTCAAATTTTAAAGGAGAAAGAAGGTGCTAACTATGATTATTGGGTAGTATATAAGGTTCTTTTGGATGATGTTGTAAAAGCAATTAATGAATCAGATTTAGGGATTATCACCAACCCAGCTCAGCTACTTACTGCTTCCAGCACTCAAAATGATTAATATTAATAGACTTTTTAGTTTTTATTTATTATTTCTTTCTTTTAGCTTATTTGCTCAAGATCCAACCTCCTGTATTGAAAATCCAGATGATTACTATTTTTCGTTAAGGAATATATCAGGGGATAATAATTTTGATATTTCTGATGAGGAGACTAAACTTGATCTAAAAGAGGCACTAACAAATCAGATTGTTTCTAAGATTCAAGTACAATCCACCGTTAATCAAACTTTTAAAAGAGTTAATAATGAATTCTCTGAAACAGAAGTTTATAATTCTTTTGCTGTTTCAAATTCCGACGCAATTATTTTTAATCCAACATATAGGATTTGTTCTAATGGTGAATATGCTATGGTATATATAGAGAAGAGTTATTTTAATAATCTTGCCATTAATTACTTTAGAAATCTAATCCGTAGACTGGAGTCTATTCTAGATATTTACAATGAAAGATATGCAACGAATCCTAACTATGAATTTAAAACTGAAACAGCTGAACTATCCAGGGTAATATCAACTCTTGACTCTTACTATGGATTAATGATATCACTTAATGTTGAAGAATCTTTGTTAGACAGTTATGTTGAAGTAGATAGAGAGGTTAAGACATTCATAAACTCTATAAACAGTTTAGAAAATAATTTAATAAAAGCAGAATCTCTTATATCTGATAATGATTTTGTTAAAGCTTATGATCTTTTAACAAATTTAAAAATTAGATATCCGAGAGAAAACAAAATTAAACCCTTAATAAAAAACTATAATGATTTTGTAAGAATTGCAAAAAAAAATGAGATAAGATCTCTTAAAACAATATCCTCTTCAAATAATTATTTTTCACTAAGTTTAGGTGTCAATTCAGAATTTGAAGATAGTAATACATCTGATTCAAACTCCCAGAACTCTGAATTTAATAGGTTCCACCCTAACCTTCAAGCTAGTTTTATTCGTAATAACAGAAATAAAACTCTTGGTTGGGGAATTTACTCTAAATATCATATAGCAAGTACTCAAACTTTTGAAGAGAATGAATCAAACTATGTATATCCGTTTTCAGAAGATTTTATAGAAGCTGGAGTGATAATACAATTGTATCTTTTCTCAAATGTGACAAATCCTGATTACTATTTAGATCAAGACTACAGTGCTTTTGCTGTTTCTCTTCACGCAGGACGCTATTTAAATAACTTTATATCATCTTTTGGAGAGGAACTAAACTTCACATCTATTTCTCCTGGATTTGAATGGTATTTTAATAATAAAAGCTCAAAAAGTCAAAGATCATCTATATACTTTAGATATAGCATAATTTCTAGTAATTCTGTATATAATTATAAAACTGCTTCATTAGGATTCACATTTAATATAAAAAGTGGTAGAAAATTAACAGAAAAACAAAAAGAGGATGTTCAAAATAGATTTAAAACTATCAATTGATAGATTAATATTTGAATATGGATATGTATTCACATTCATTATTTTATTAATATCCTGTAATAAAGATGTTGAAGTTTATGGTATTGAATTAAATCAAGATTCAAACTTGTCTACATTAAATACAAATTCCACTTCTGGTTCATCAAGCACTGAATCTACCTCTGGTTCATCAAATACTGATTCTACTGAAACATGTTCATTAAATGACCAACAAAGTGGGAATGTATATGAACTAAGGATACCAGATTTTGAATATATTAATGCCGGAGACGAAATAACAATAACAATGTATAGTGATATATACTGGAACGGACAAGTTAAAAATATAAGTTTATATAAAAATGATGAAAAAGTTCATGATTGGGGAAATTATCTTGTTCTATCAAATAATCAAAGAAACTTAGTCTTACCATCTTCTTTATCTGCATCATCTTGTTACAATATCAGAGTGTTTGAAGAAGGGCCATCAGTAAGCTCAGCAGACGATGAGTCTTATATTTCCAGATTATTTGATGTAAGGACTGATTAACCTAAATGAAAAAAATAGCTCTTTCTTATTGTTTAATAAGTCTACCTCCAATAATCTTCCATTCTAAATAGTTGTTTTGGTCATTATAAGGATTAGATGTGTTATACATCTCTAAAACTCCGTCATTATCTATATCTTTTATTTTGGTAAATCTGATCCAGAGTTCACTTCCATAGTATATGTCGATAAAATTTGAAGTCGCATCTAAATAATTTTTTCCAACAAGCTCCAGAATTTGAATAGACCAATTTTTATAAAAATTAGTTTGATCCCAATTTGATGTAGGTTCCTCATTCATATTATCACCAGTTCTAGTAATAATAATCTCAACTTGCCCATCATTATTTAAATCAAAGAATTCAAAATTAGTAACGATACCTTGTTTATCAACACCTGAGGCAGGTAATCTCAGAAATTCATTATCTATAAAATCAACTCCATCACCGTATATAATAATTGGTGTATTGTCATAAGTGTTACATTCCCACCATTGACAATCAGGGTTTTGTCCCCATGACCAGTCATGACCACCAACAATTAAATCAATAAATCCATCATCATTAATATCAAAAAGTTCTGCATTATACATTTGGTTCATAAGATTTTGATCTATAAGAGTTTCGTTTGGCTGTAACTGACCGTTATTATTTTGAAATATTAAAGACTTTCCACGACCACCATCAACAGCCACAATATCAAGGTCTCCATCATTATCTATATCTCCTGATGCACCACCATGATAAAAAGATTCAAAAGATTGATAATCAATACTGTTAAAACTTCCATTTCCATCACTCATTAGTACCTTATTAAACTCTCCATTAAATGGTTGTTTGTCATATCCATGGCCAAGAAGAAAAAGATCTACAAAGCCATCATTATTATAGTCACCAAGAAGAATTTTTCTTCCATGTACTAATCCAAGAAATGCACTATCATTTATGTTATCTACCTCAAAACTTCCTCCACAGCTACCCTTATAAAATCTTATTAATTGCTTTCTTTCATATCCATAATAATCACTTGGATAATCAATAAAATTTGAATAATCATTATAGGAACCTATAATATCCAAATAACCATCGTTATTATAATCAACACTAATTACATTAAGACCATATTCTCCTGATTCCCCACCCCACTGATTATTTAATAGTGCACCTAAATCTTTATAATTCTCTGGATAATAGATGTCAAAAAGTTCATATGAAGTGTTTTGCCAATTAGGAATTTCTTTCTTTTCAATAAAACAATCAGATGTATTTTCTAAAACAGTATCCTCAAAGTTTATTAAATTAGAATCAGATGTTTTTTCCTTATTACAGGATATAACCATTAAAAGTAATATTAAGTATATATACTTTTTCATTTTAATAATTAATCAATATTCTTATTATAAACTCCAAATTGGTATAAATGAAATGTTGTATGACCTCTAACCACTTCTTTAAAAGTCCAATTATCTACTTTACCATGAAAGGTGTTTACCAAATATTTATGTTCGTAATCATTTACTTTTTTCAAACTTTCAATAAGTTTCTTCTTTTCCTCTTCAAAAATTAAATTATCTGATCTCTTTGCATCAAAAAATTTTAATGTTCGTGAATTTTTTGGATATATTTCATAGTTCCACCTTAAAATATATCTGAGATAGAATAAGTGTAAAGACCCAAAAACATATGTCAAAACATTTGGTTTAAACCTTTTTTCATTAAGATAGAATACTATAAATTTATTGCAGTGCCAAAGCATTTGAGAAGAGCTCATTACTCCCCATCTAGGTTTAGCATCTTCGCTAAGATTATTTATTGATTTTATTAATTTATCTAATTCCATTAATTAGTCTTTAAAGATAAATCTATTAAATTTTTAAAATTATTTAAACTTGACAACCAAACTTGTTCACTTGGTTCATTATTTTCATATTTTTTATGAGCATTAATTACTGAGCTTCTGATTTGATTTGACCATGTATCAATAAGCATATTAATTTTTTGAGTATTATAAAGAGTTTCCGTAAAAATTGAATCAATTTGATAATAAGATTCCGTAAAATCCTTAAAAGATCCTATAATCTTATCACATGCAGCAGATTTTTGCATTAAATTGAAAATACCATAGCTAAATCCTGAACAATTATTCGAGATCTCATACCATTTGTCTTTAATAGGTGTAACAGGATTCGAATCAATAACTAGATTTTCAAAAGCATTATCTAGATCCCATGGTATAATTTGAAAATTATTAGTAATTGGATCTTCATACCAATAGAAATTATGATTTTCATATTGTCCATTTTCAGAAAGATAGAAATGTAAAAAACCATCATCATTTGCAATTCTTCTATCTACCACCAAAGTTTTCAGAAAAATATCTTTATCAATATAGTTCTGGACAACATTCCACGAATTTGAATAGTCTTTATCTGCTAATTCGTCTGAAAATTTTTTAATTCTTGAAACATCTGAAATCTCTTCATTTGTTCTTAACCCACTTATAAAATAATCAATACTATTGCTCTGACCTTGATCATTCACTGGCCATACTTCTTTATAAAGGTTTCCATTTTTATTTATGAAGTTTTTGTTTGTAAATGGTCCATCAATTTGCTCTGTATTTGCATAAAGACCACTAAACTCTCCATTTATAAAGATTACAGCATGATTTGATCTTGGTGCGGGAATTCCAAAGTTTCTAAACATATAATAACCTAATCTCTCTCTCATTTTTGTAGGATCAAGATTTTGAGAATGAAATTGAAGTTTTTTTAGATCATAAAATTTTTTATCATTCTTATAATTAATTTTAATTTTCATTGAAAGTTTTGGACATGTTTTATAACCACTAGGATTTGACCAATTGGGGCCTGAAAGGCATCCTACAAATGCACCTATTGAACCTTTATATCTTACTCCTACATCTTTAACAATCTTATCTTCAAAAATAAAAGATGCATCAACATACTGTTCAGCAGTTGGGTCATTGTCAATTAGATTTAAATTTTCTTGACTAATTAAAATATCAAATCGATGAAGTTTTGATTGATCGTAGATGTAATCTGACAAGTCATTAACATTGTAAACATACTCTTCAAGGGATTCACTATTTTGATTATATGTAATATTCTCAGATAAATCATCTTTTTTACAAGAATAAATAAAAATTGAGATCAATATTATTGTATAAAAAGGGGGAATCTTAGATATTATCATCATTAGTAATTTACCAATTTATCTAATTTCTCTTTTAATTTACTGCTAGATAAGAACCCTCTCTCAAGATTATTTGAAAAAGGCACAGGAGTATCTAAGGATCCTACTCTCACAATTGGAGCATCTAAGTATTCAAAGATCTCTTCAGAAATAGTTGCTGAAATCTCTCCTATAAACCCATTAATAAGAGTATCTTCGCTTAAAAGTAATACTTTACCTGTTTTTTTTATTGAATTGAAAACCAGTTCTTTATCCCAAGGTATTAGAGTATTTAAATCAATGATTTCAATTGAATCTTTTTTAAATGATTTTATCGAATCTAAAGCCCAATGAACACCCAATCCATATGTAACAATTGTTACATCAGAACCGATTGACCTAATTTTTGCTTTTCCTAGTTCTTGAGTATAATAAGTCTCAGGAATCCCTTCAGACTTAGTCCTATATATATATTTATGCTCAAAATACATTACTGGGTTAGGATCTTCAATTGCAGCATTCAATAGACCCTTAGCCTCATATGGATGAGAAGGATATACAACCTTTAGGCCAGGCACTTTCGTAAACCAGACTTCATTTGACTGAGAATGAAAAGGACCAGCCCCTACTCCACCGCCACAGGGCATTCTTACTACTATATCTGAGTTTTGAGACCATCTATAATTTGATTTGGCTATTAAATTAACAATAGCTGTAAATCCAGAGCTTATAAAATCTGCAAACTGCATCTCCACAATTGATTTATAACCTCCTACAGATAAGCCATATGCGGCGGATAGAATTGCTGACTCACAAAGTGGTGTATTAAAAACCCTTTCTTTGCCATATTTTTCAATTAAACCCTCAGTAACCTTAAATACACCTCCATATTCTGCTATATCTTGCCCCATAATAACTAGATTATCATATTTCGACATAGATTCATCAATTCCTTTCTTAATTGCATCTACAAATCTAACTTCACTATTGGTTGTATTATCCAAATGAGTCATAGCAGGAGTAAAATCTTTATAAACATCATTAAGCTCTACTTTTTCATCAAATTGGGTTTCATTATAAGATTTAGCTTTATCCCAGTTGGAATCTATTTCATCCTCTAGATCATTCTTAATCGATCTAATAGACTTTCTATTTAAATACTTAGATTTTAACATGAACTCTTCAAAATGCTTTATTGGATCCCTGTTAGCCCATTCTTCCAATATTTCAGGGTCTATGTATGCTTGACCACTAGCCTCTTCATGGCCTTTCATTCTGAATGTTTTAAACTCAATAAGAACAGGTTTATTATTAGATTTTATCTTTTTTGAAACATCCTTAATACAATTGTAAACGTCAACAACATTATTTCCGTCAACTACATATGAATCAATATTATAACCAGCTCCTCTATCTGCAAGATTATCAATTGCGTACTGCTCATTAACTGGTGTAGATAGTCCGTAACCATTATTTTCAATACAAAATATTACTGGAAGGTTCCAAGTAGATGCAATATTTAATGATTCATGAAAATCCCCTTGACTTGTTCCTCCATCACCAGTAAATACTGCACATAATTTTTTTTTACCCTTTAACTTATTTGATAGTGCTATTCCACAAGCGACTCCCATTTGTGGTCCTAGATGTGATATCATCCCCACTATGTGATGTTCATTAGATCCAAAATGAAAGCTTCTGTCCCTACCTTTTGTGAAGCCCTCCGGTTTGCCCTGCCATTGAGCAAATAATCTATCTAAAGGTATATCCCTAGATGTAAAAACAGATAAGTTTCTATGCATAGGGAGTATATATTCATCATTTTCTAAAGCAACAGTTACACCAGTAGAAATAGCTTCTTGACCAATTCCGCTAAACCATTTTGATACCTTACCTTGTCTTAGAAGAACTATCATTTTTTCTTCAATCATTCTTGATTTGAGCATGTTTTTGAAAAGATTCAGTAAAACTTTTTTATCAATATTTTTTGCATCGAATTTCATAAAGACCAATCAATTTCTTTTTTTCCAAATTTTTTAAGATGTTGATTACACAAACTGAAGTGTTTATTTCCAAACCACAAGCCTCTATTTGCACTTAGTGGAGAAGGATGACCTGATTCAAGAATTTTATGCTTCTCATCATTTATTAGTTTCTTTTTTTGCTTTGCAAATGAACCCCATAATAAAAATACAGTATTATTTGTTTCCTCAGATATTAAATCAATTACTCTGTCTGTAAAGGATTCCCATCCTTTGTTTTGATGACTTCCGGCTATTCCTTGCTTTACTGTGAGTGTTGCATTTAAAAGCATTACACCCTGTTTAGACCACTTACTAAGATCCCCTTTCCTATCATTAAATTTTATACCCAAGTCAGATTCTATCTCTTTAAAAATATTTATTAATGATGGAGGATGAATAACTCCATTATTAACAGAAAAACACAAACCATTTGCCTGGTTTGGTCCGTGATAAGGGTCTTGACCAATTATTACTACTTTCAGCATATTGATTGGACAATTATCAAAAGCTGAGAATATTTGAGATCCTTTTGGGTAACATATTGAGGATGAATATTCATTTCTTACAAATGAAATAAGATCTTTAAAATAGTTTTTTTTGAATTCTGAGTTAAGAAGCTGTTTCCAAGAATCTTCAATTTTTATTGACATCTTTTGGATCCTTTAATTTTCCGACAGATTTTGCAACAATCATTGAAACTGCCGCATCTCCTGTTACATTAACAATAGTTCTACACATATCTAAAGGTCTATCAACTGCAATTATTAAAGCTAATCCAGCCTCTGGAATACCTGCTTGACCAAGGACAATGACAAGCATAACAATTCCTGCACTAGGAACTGCAGCAGCTCCAATTGAAGCAAGAGTAGCAGTAACTATGATTCCTAATTGGGCACCAAGACTAAGATCTAAACCAAATGCTTGAGCTATAAATACTGCAGCAACTGCTTGGTAAACACTAGTTCCATCCATGTTAACTGTTGCTCCTATTGGTAGTACAAAACTTGATATTTCTTTATCAACACCTAAATTCTTTTCAGCGCAATCCATTGTTACAGGTAGTGTTGCAGCACTTGAGCTTGTTGAGAAACCAAGTAATTGCGCAGCAGAGATACCCTTCATAAATGTTGAAGGGTTAGTGTTAGTTATGAGTTTAACAATAATATTATAAACTATAATCATCAAGATTAAACCAATTATAAGAGTAACAGAATACATTCCTAGTGCAATAAATAGGTCTAAGCTAGGGGATTCTACAACTAATGTTGCTAGAAGAGCAAACACCCCATATGGAGCAGATTCCATTATTAAATCAATTAACTTAAGTATTATAGAATTAAGACCATCAAAAAAATCTTTTACAGGTTTAGCAAGTTTTGGATCAACTAAAATTATTCCTATCCCAAAAAATATTGCGAAGAAAATAACCTGAAGCATATTCCTGTTATTTGTAGCAGCATCAAATATATTTGCTGGAACAATATCAATTAAAGGTTGTAGCGGCCCACTTTCTGCTTGTTGTTGAGCTTGTTGTTGTTTTTCAATTACACCTTGCTCATACTCTTGAACAAGATCAATTCTTGTCTCTTCTGTAATAGTACTTCCAGGTTCAACAATATTTACAAGAATTAATCCAATAATAACAGCTGTTACTGTTGTACATATATAAATTCCAAGTGTTCTAGTTCCAATAGTAGATAATTTAGAAATATCTTTTAAATCAGAAATACCCTTAACCAAAGAAGCTAAAATTAAAGGCATAGCTATTAGTTTTAGTAAATTGATAAATATTGTACCAAATGGTTTGACCCAATCTTTTATTAAATCAGATCCAAATGAAGTTTGAGACATTATAAGTCCAAAAACTACACCTAAAGCCATTCCAATAATTATCTTCCAATGTAACTTCATAATTATATTTTTGAGAGTTTACTTAACAATAAGTAGTCAGCAAGAACTAATGCAGCCATTGCTTCAACTATGGGAACTGCTCTTGGTACAACACAGGGGTCGTGCCTACCTTTACCCTGAACCTTAACTTTATTTCCCTTACTATCTATAGAGTCTTGATCTCTCATTATTGTAGATACTGGTTTAAAAGCAACATTAAAGTTTATATCCATTCCATTTGATATACCACCTTGTACACCACCTGAATAATTTGTTTTAGTAGATCCATCTTCATTAAAAGAATCATTATGTTCAGATCCATTCATTTCAGAACCTTTGAAACCACTTCCAAATTCGAATCCCTTTACAGCATTAATTGAAAGCATTGCTTTTCCAAGCTCAGCGTGAAGTTTGTTGAAAACCGGCTCTCCAAGACCAACTGGAACGCCAGAAACAATACAAGAAATAACTCCACCAACTGTATCTCCTTTTTTTCTTGTTTTTTTAATTAAATCTTCCATTTCTTTAGACTTATCAAGATCAGGACATCTTACTATTGATTTTTCAATATTTTCAAAATCAATATTTGAATTTTCATATTGATATTTGATTTTCCCTACTGATGAAACAAAAGCATTTATACTACAGTCCTTAATTAGAAGCTTAGCTATTGCACCTGCAACGACTCTTATGACAGTTTCTCTTGCAGAACTCCTACCACCACCTCTATAGTCTCTAAAACCATATTTCTTATCGTAAACAAAATCTGCATGTGAAGGTCTGTAGCTTTCCTTTATGTGAGAATAATCTTTTGATTTTTGATCTTTATTTACAATTATAAACCCTATTGGAGTTCCAGTTGATTTGCCTTCAAAAATTCCTGACAAAAATTCAACAGAGTCATCTTCTTTCCTTTGGGTAACAATTTCAGACTGTCCTGGTCTTCTTCTATTTAACTCTGAGTTAATAAATTCTAAATCAATTTCTAAACCTGCTGGGCATCCATCTATTACCCCTCCAAGAGCTTTTCCATGTGACTCTCCAAAGGATGAAATTTTAAAAATATTACCAAATGAATTTCCTGCCATACCTTGATTTATAAAGATAATACCTTAAATTAAAATACTCTACCGGGATTTAATATATTTTTCGGATCAATAGACTTTTTAATAATTTTCATTAACTCAATCTCATCTTTGCTCCTACTTTTGATTAAGTATTGCTTTTTGTCAATACCTATTCCATGTTCAGCAGATATTGATCCCTCAACTGCCTCAGTATTAGTGTAGATTATATCATTAATCTTGGATTTTAAATCATCGTCATCCGAATCTTTTCCAATTATAAAGTGAATATTTCCATCAGCTACGTGACCAAAAGGAAAAATTGTTTTAACACCATCACAATTTTCAAGCTGTTCTATTGTCTTGTCAATTACCTCTCCGATTAGCGCTACAGGTATGCTAATATCAAATTGCTGATCAAATTTCTTTTCTTCAGCCAATACTGCAACATCTTCTCTTATACCCCACAAATTTAGCTGTTCTTTTTCATCTCTTCCAACAACTGCATCTTCGGCGATCCCCTTATCTATTGACTCGATAACTACCTTCTCAAAAGTATTATAATCATTGGTAAAATCTCCCCCCATATATTCAATAAAAACATAATATTTATAGTTATCTGGTAGATACTTATTGTAAATTGTTTTGTCACTGACCATCTGTTTGTAAGTATCATTCCAAAGAAGCTCAAAAGCAGTAAGGTTTTTTGAAATTTTCTCTTCCATGAACTTTAACAAGCTTAGTACATTTTGATAATCATTTGTAACAGCAAGAGCAGTATATCTTGTTTTTGGATTTTGATATAATCTAAGAACAACTTTTGTGACTATACCAAGAGTTCCCTCAGATCCAATGAAAAACTGCTTTAAATCATATCCAGAGTTATCTTTCATCAGTTTTTTTAATGATGAAATTACAGTTCCATCGGGAAGAACAACCTCTAAGCCAAGTACTAAGTTTCTTGTCATACCATATTTAAAGACTCTTAACCCTCCTGCATTTGTTGATACAGCTCCTCCAATTTGTGCCGATCCTCTAGCACCGAAATTTAAGGGAAGAAGAAGATCATTATCTTTTGCAGTATTTATTATATCCTCAATTATAGCTCCTGATTCACATGTAAGGGTTTTACCATTTTTATCAATCTCTATAATTGAATTCATTTTCTCAAGAGATAAAACAACTTGATTTTTATTTGATTTAGTAGAGCCTACAAGATTTGTCAATCCTCCATGAATAATTACTTCTTGTTGATTATCATTACATATTTTTAAAATAGAAGATACTTGTTTAGTATTTTTTGGCAGCAATAAACACACTGATTCAAGAGGGATATCAGTTTTCCAGATATGATAGAATCTAGATTTTAAATCTTCTCCTACTATTATTGAGGATTTATCAAGAATTGCTTCAAAAAGTTTAATAATGTTTAAATCAGACATTTACCTTAACAAAAAGTTAACTAAAGATATTAATTTTAAAAGATTAAATTTGTTCAAATTTTTTTTATGAAAAAACTTTTATATGTTACTTCCCTGGTCCTTATAGCCTCCTGCTCTAATGACAATTCTTATGTAATAAATGGAACTATTGATGTTGAAGATGACAGAAAAATATATATCCTTCAAGCAGATCAGAACAATCAGCCTTTCATACAGGATTCAACATCAGTTAAATCAGGGCAGTTCTCATTTAAGGGAATCTCTGCAACACCTGAAATTAGTTATATCCAAGTTGAGGGAATAAATGGTTATGTCCTAGCTATACTTGAATCAGGTTCTATTATAGCTAATATTGATAAAGAGAGAATTTCTGAGTCTGAGGTTTCTGGTACTATATCAAATGATGATTTTATAAAATATAAGTCTGAGACAAAGCTTCTTGTTGATAGTATGAATGATATTACTTCAACAGCTCAAGATGCAATAATGAATGGAGATGTGGAAACTGCAATGAAGTTAGAAAAAGACTATAGCAAAAAGGAGAGAGAAGTTTTATTATATGAATGGGACTTTATTGTGGATAATTTAGACTCATATATGTCTGCGTTACTCCTTGAAGTATTCATGGTTGAAAATAAAGTAAATAAAGATAGCATAATAGATGCCTACGAAAGTTTTTCTAATAGAATTAAAGTTAGCAACGTAGGTAAAAATATTGCTGATTTATTAAGTCAATTTGAGGATCCAATTGAAGTTGGTGAGGTTGCGCCTGATTTTACTGCACCTGATCTATCAGGTTCTAATGTTACACTTAGCAGTTTATTGGAGGGTAACAAAGTAACCCTGTTAGACTTTTGGGCAGCTTGGTGTAGACCATGTAGAATCGAAAATCCCAATTTAGTTAGACTATACAAAAAATACAATAAAGATGGATTTGATATTTTAGGAGTTTCACTTGATAGAACAAAAGAGCAGTGGGAAAAGGCTGTTGAAGATGATAATTTACTTTGGACACAAGTTTCAAATTTAAGTTTTTGGAACGATCCTATTGCAAGAAGATATAGCATAAGAGCAATACCACAATCATACCTTATCGATCAATCTGGAACTGTAATTGGTAAAAACTTGAGAGGTAACGATCTCGAAGAAAGGATTAAATTTGCATTATCATTAAATGACTGATAATTGCAATTAATAATTTATTTAGTTTCTTTTCCTTTAATCAAGTTAATATCCTTACTCCCCTTTTCTATTATTTATAGGGTTTCTGATTTAATTAAATTTTTACTTCACAGAGTTTTTAAATACAGACTTAAAGTTGTTAGAAAAAATCTAAACATTGCTTTCCCTGAGAAGTCAAAGGAGGAAATTAGTGATATTGAAAGCAAGTTTTATAAGCATTTTTCAGATATAACAATCGAAAGTATAAAAGCTTATGGTATGAGTGAATCAGAAATGAAAAGAAGATATACATATAAAAACATTAATGTCCTTAGGGAAATTCAAAAAAATACTAAGAACATAATATTGTTGTGTGGGCATTACTCAAATTTTGAGTGGTTATTATCTATTGGATATAGTACTAAAGGAAACGGTTATGGAATATATACTCCTATGACAAATAAATACTTTGAGAGACTTTTTAAAAAAATAAGAAAAAAACATAAAGCATATCTTGTCTCTAGATATAAAATAAAAGATTTTATGTCATCACTTGACACCAATAAGTATTATTTATTTGGTTTTGCTTCAGATCAATCACCGCGTAAAATTGGAAAATCATACGTAAATTATTTCTTAGGTAAAAAAGTGCCGATTTTTACAGGTGCAGAAAGATTTGCTAAAGATTACAATCTTAAAGTAGTTTTTGCAGACATTAATAGAATTAAAAGAGGACATTATCAAACTAAATTTAAAGTTATTAATGATCAAAAAGACTCTGATTATAGTATAACTGATCAATTTATTAAACTTCTTGAAAAACAAATTTACAGGGATCCTAGTCAATACTTTTGGTCACACAATAGGTTTAAGTATATAGTTGACTAGATCAAACTGTTGATTTCATTTTTAATTTCAAGTGCAATCTTATCTGCTTTACTCTGAGAGTCTGATTCAGAAAAAATTCTAACTATAGGTTCGGTATTTGATTTTCTCATATGTACCCATCCATTATCGAAATCAATTCTAACACCATCTTCTGTATTAGGAGATAAATCTGAATATTTATTTATAATTTTTTCAAATACTTGATCAATTAGCCTTGAGTTATCTAAAGACATTTTGAGTTTCTTCATATAATACCTAGGGTAATTTTCTTTTAGATTTGATACAGAAGTTCCCTTTCTTACTAATAAAGAGAGGAAAAGAGCGATACCAACTAATGCATCTCTTCCATAATGAAGATCTGGGTATATAATTCCTCCACCTCCTTCTCCTCCAACAACAGCATTAACTTCTTTCATTTTTTTAACAACATTCATTTCGCCAACAGGTGTAGAATAATAATCACAATCGTACGATATTGTAAGGTCTTTTAATGAGTTTGAAGAAGATAAAGTCGAAACTGTTGAGCCTTTGTTAACTGATAATACAAAGTCTGAGCAATAGACTTGTGTATTCTCTTCACCCAATATTTCACCATTTTC
>MDTE01170419.1_pt1 | contig 15122 bp, 10 predicted proteins | sample 811231 | NCBI WGS metagenome assembly MDTE01 (sample SAMN05326651, study PRJNA326480) | marine metagenome | isolation source: seawater | place: Indian Ocean: Red Sea | collected 2010 | reverse complement strand
TAAATGTTCAGTAATTCTAACTTTATATTTTATCCCTTGACCTTCTGGATCATCATCAACTCGTTTTAATGGTTCAAGATGATTAATTTTTGCATTAATTGTTGTTGCGCTTACAGATTGATCTAAGAAATAATCTATGAGACTTGTATTTTGTTCGTAGTTATATAAGTATATTCTATCAGGTTCATTTTCTAAATTTAGGTCCTGGTCTACGTAAAATTCAATATATGCTTCATTAATTAATTTTAGAGGAGAATCAGAGATCTCATCATAAAAAAAACTTTTGAAATGGTCAAATGCATCTACTTCCTGACCCATCTCATCTTCAACATTACCGTTGAATAAATCAATTAAACCAACAAATCCCTCACCTCCTTTTAAATAAATTTTATTATCTCCATTTACTTCATCAGAATTTGAAACATCTACAGAATAGTTGTTATCAAAAACATTCAATAGAACTCCTGAAAAATTTAGCACATAATCATTTTGATATGTAGTAATTTCATCAACATTGTCAGTATCAGTTTCAGATGTAATTGGAGTATCTGAAGTATAATGGACGGTTAAATTACTATTGGTTGAAGCCAAATTTAATAACATGATTGAACCTTCTGAACTTAAACTTTCGACTTTAATATATAAACCTCTAAAAAATTCTTTAAAATTATTTTCGTTGCTTAATTCCGGATTACCTTGATTTCCAAAAATTAGATTTTGCCAATATTGATTATTAGGATCATCAAGCCTGAATCTTAATGCAGGTGCTATTTTTTGTGAAACGAAGGGCACATCAAGTGTATCCAATTCAGTTAAATTAATTTGACTAGCGTCAGGAATAAAATCATCAATTTCCAAAAGCAGGTCTCCTTGTAACTGGCTTTCATTAATTGCTTCATTTTCAGATAATGAAGCATTAGAATAATATTTTTGCGAATCATCAAATTCTCCATATGGGTCAAATGATCTTAAGAAAAAATTATTTCTATATATTGATAACTTAACCGGGTCATCCCCATATACTGAATCGAGTTCATAAGTGATGTCCTCATCTTCACTTGTATCAACTCCTCTACTAAAGTATGGTATAGTGAGGATTACAGAGTCAAGAACAGGATTTTCTCCAAAATCTGGAGAATAATTTTCAGGAACCATTTGACCTACAAAACTAGCAGTAGATTCTCCAAAAACAGCGTCATTATAATATCCAAGAAGAAATGAGGGCAAATCATTTGATTGTACTGGATCAACCTTTTTGGAATGTGTTCTTATGGGATACTCTATTGACTTAGTTTCAAAATTTACTGCATTTTCAGAATTTATTACATCTGAATCAATGCTTGTAAAATCTTTTTCACATGAATTAATAGTGAAAAAGCCTAAACACATTATTATGTATAATAAAATTTTATTTGGCACTTTTGACATTTTAATTTTTTTCAAATAATTTATTATAAAATTCTGTATATTCTTCAATAAATGAATCTTGAGTTTGGTAGCTTAAAACAGGTTTTTTACATTTTCCCAAATAATCAGACAATTCTTTAGATATTTTTTCTGAACCTATAATTAATGCGTCTGAAAAATCTATAGCAATTTTCATGAGATTATTATAATTTGGTATTTTGATATGAGCAATTTTATTTTTGTCTATTTCATCAAAAATAATTTTATCAAACAGTTTCTTATTTAATGTTCCTGCAAATCCTGTGCCATATACAGAAGTAATAATCTTGCTTTTTTCAAAAATAGGTTCATTTTTATAGGTTTCTTTTAAATAAAGAGGAAAAAATGCCGATAACCATCCGTGAACATGTATAATATCTGGTGCCCAATTAAGTCTTTTGATAGTTTCAATAACCCCTTTGGCAAAAAATATTGCGCGTTCATCATTATCTTTAAATAATTTACCATTTTCATCTTTAAAAGTTGCTTTTCTTTTAAAATAATCTTCATTATCAATAAAATATACTTGAATTCTTTCTTTTGGAATTGAAGCAACCTTAATAATTAATGGCATATCTAAATCATCAACAACTAAATTTAGGCCTGATAATCTGATTACTTCATGTAATTGATGCCTTCTCTCATTAATAGTCCCATACTTAGGCATAAAAATTCTGATCTGTCCTCCTAGCTTATTTATCATGCGGGGAATTTCGAATGACATTGATGAAATTTCAGTTTCTGGTAGATAAGGGACTACTTCTGATGATACATATAAAATCTTTTTATTTTTCATTACCCCTTTAAATTAGAAACTGCCCTATAAAAGCAAGCAAAATTACAAAAATTATGCAGATTAATTGCAATGTATTAAGTTTACAGAGTGTTAAATTTTTATTAAAATGACCCTATACAAGAAAAAATCTGATCTATTTGAAAAAATCAACGATATAAAAGGAAAAAATCTTATTATTGGATTAGTACCAACAATGGGGTCATTACATAAAGGCCATCTATCATTAGTTGAAAGATCCTTAGAAGAAAATGATTATACAATAGTAAGTATTTTTATTAATCCTACTCAATTTAATGATAAGAAGGACTTAGATTCTTATCCAAAAAATTTAATTGATGATTGTAGATATTTGGAAAGCCTTTCTAGTGATATTATTATTTTTTCTCCTGATATCGATGAAATTTATGATAAAAATTTATCTGTTAAACAATTTGATTTTCAAGGCTTGGATAAATTTATGGAGGGCGAATATAGAAAAGGGCATTTTGAAGGAGTAGCTACTGTGGTTAGTCATTTATTTAAAATAGTTAGACCTAATAAAGCATATTTTGGAGAGAAAGATTATCAACAATTAAGAATAATTCAACAATTAGTAATTCAGAATAATATCCCTGTAAATGTTATTGGATGTAAAACTATTAGAGAATATGATGGGTTAGCATTAAGTTCTCGCAATGCCAAATTGGATCTTCATAGTAGAAAAATAGCAAGCAAAATTTTTGAAGCAATTAATTTTTGTAGAGATAATTATAAATCAAAAGATTTAGAAAAAATAATTAATGATATTGATATTTTTTTCAAAAACATATCTGAAATTGAATTAGAATATTTTATCATTGCAGATTCTGAAACTTTAACTCCAGTAAAAAAAATAACTAAGGATAAACAATATAGAGTATTTATAGCAGTTAGAATAGACGAGGTTAGATTAATAGATAATATTGAACTTAATTAATTGAAAAAGAATTTATCAAAATATATAAAAATAATTGTCCCTATTGTGATTGGAGTAGGTTGCATATATTACTCTTTAACTAATCTAACTGAAAATGATATTCAAGCTATAATTGAATCATTCTCTAAAGCTAAGTATAACTGGGTAATATTTGGAGTAATATTAGGGGCATTAAGTCATATATCTAGGTCTTATCGTTGGAAATATTTACTAGAACCATTGGGGTATAAAATTAGTTTTATAAACAGTGTCTTGGCTATTTTTTCAGGATATCTTATAAACTATACTGTCCCAAGGTCTGGAGATATTGCTAGAGGTACTATTGCGTATAAGTATGAAAAAATTCCTTTAGACAAAGCTATTGGTACTATTGTTGCAGAAAGAGCTATAGATGTGCTTTGCATAGCAACTTTAATTATTATTGGACTTTTTATCAACTATGAATTAATTTCTAAAAAACTTTTTGAAGCTAGTAGCTATGTTAATATCGAGTTAATTATAATAATATTAATTCCAGTAGTCTTAATTTTATATTTATTGTTAAGTAAAAAAAGTCATAATCATACTATTTTTTCAAAAGTTCAAGATTTTTTTAAGGGTTTATTTGAAGGATTTATGATAATATTTAATCTTGAGAATAAAATGCTTTTTATATTCCATAGTGTATTTATATGGCTAATGTATGTGCTAATGTTTTATGTTACTAGTTTAGCTATTACTGAATTGCCAGATTTATCATTTGGCACAATGCTTATATCATTTATATTAGCTAGTTTGACTATAGTATTCACTCCAGGGGGAATAGGGGCCTACCCACTTGCTGTTCAAATATCTTTAAGCTGGTTTGGAATAAATGCAGTTTCAAGCTTATCATTTGGCTGGATTATGTGGACATCACAAACATTAATGATAATAATTTTTGGTGGATTATCTTTAATTATATTACCTTTTATAAATGATAAAAAATTAGCAAATGAATAACAAAATATTAATTCTTTTTTTTCTTTTTTCATATGCCATAACAGCGCAGAGTTTAGATAGCATTATAGATAATACTATCTATGAGAAAATATATTCTAAAAAACTAAACTCAGAAAGACTTATAACAATACAATTGCCAAGAGATTATAATATGGATGAAAAGCAAGATCAGCGTTATCCATTGTTTATTGTTTTTGATGGGGATTATCTTTTTGAAATAGTTTCAGGAAATGTAGATTATATGTCATTTTGGGGGGATATCCCAAATGCAATTATTGTTGGAATTAATCAAATTGATTCTAGATATAATGATACAAGTGTTGTAGATAATATAAATTTTACTCCTATATCATCGACTGCAAATTTTTTTGAATTTGTTTCACAAGAACTAATCCCTTATTTAAATAAGAACTATAGAACTACAAATTTCAGAATAGCAGTTGGACATGAAAGAACAGGGAATTTCATTAATTTCTTTTTACTCAAAAAGACTCCAATAATGAATGGATATATTATTGTTAGTCCAAAATATACCAATAAAATGAAAGATTATGTAGCACAGTATTTAATTAATTCAGAAGATAATTTATACTATTACTTGAGCACATCGAATCAAGATTTCAAATCTATTTCAGAAGATGTTTTAGAATTTAATCAAAGAATGGATTCAATTGATAAAAAGAATATTCATTACAAATTTCAAAATTTAGAGAGCCATTCTCATTATACTTTACCAGCATATTCTATTCCTTTTTCAATTGAAGATATGTTTTCTATATATAAGGATATTAATAAAATAGAATATGATTCGGTGCTCTTAAAATTAAACACTTCTCCAGTTAAATATCTTGAAGAGAAATATGAAATGATTAAAAATTATTTTGGAGTAAATAAGGAAATGTCAATTAACGATTTTATCGCAGTTGAACAATGTATAGATGAAACGGAAAAATTTAAATTTTTTAAGGACTTAGCAAAGTTAGCCACAAAAAAATATAAAGAAACTATCCTCCCAAGTTATTACATGGGTAGATTCTATGAGGAAACTGGTGAGCCTGAAAAAGCAATGCATGTATATAGATCTGCATATAATATGGATGACATCGCAGGAATAACTAAAGAATACTTACTTCAAAGGGCGGATGAAATTGCTGATTATTATGGTTATTAAATGTAAATAAAACTAAATTAGTTTAACTAAATTTACTATTTTCAGACACTGAGAAAAAATCAAAAAGTAAAATATGGTTTTCCCAGAATATAAAAAATTAGATTTGACAGCTATTGATAAGGATGTACTTTCTTATTGGGAAGAGCATAGTATATTTAAAAAATCAATTTCTAATGCAGAAGGGAAGCCCCCTTATATTTTTTATGAAGGACCTCCTTCTGCAAATGGTCTTCCTGGAATTCATCATGTATTAGCAAGAACAATTAAAGATATTTTTCTTAGGTATAAAACTATGAAGGGATATCAAGTTGAAAGAAAAGCGGGATGGGATACTCATGGATTGCCTGTTGAGTTAGAAGTAGAAAGTAGTTTAGGAATATCTAAAGAAGATATAGGAAATAAAATTAGTATTGAAGATTATAATATGGCTTGTAAAAAAGCTGTAATGAAATATACTGACATTTGGAATAATCTTACAAGGACAATGGGATATTGGGTAGACATGGAAAATCCATATCTAACATATACTTCAAAATATATGGAAAGTGTTTGGTGGTTATTAAAGCAAGTTTATAATAAAAGCTTAATGTATAAGGGTTATACAGTACAGCCATATTCTCCTAAGGCTGGAACTGCAATTAGTTCTCATGAATTGAATCAACCGGGAACATATCAAGATGTTACAGATACATCTGTTATTGCTCAGTTTAAAATTGATGATGACAATCTTCCAAAATTTTTAAACACAGAGGATGATATATATGTATTAGCCTGGACGACTACACCATGGACTTTACCTAGTAATACTGCACTTACAGTTGGTTCAAATATAGAGTATGTTTTAATTAAGACATACAATCAATATACATATAAGCCTATTCAGGTCATTTTAGCAAATGATTTAATTAATAAAATATTTGCAGGTAATTTTTTTCAAGTAAACAATGATGCAGAGATGTTAGAATTTAATTCTTTATCTAAGAACATACCTTTTTATGTTGTAAATAAATTTTTAGGTAAAGAATTATTAAATATTAGGTATGAACAATTGTTAAAGTATGCTTTGCCAGCGAATAATCCTGAAAATGCTTTTAGAATTATTCATGGTGATTTTGTTACTACAGATGATGGAACTGGAATTGTTCATACTGCTCCAACATTTGGTGCAGATGATGCTTTAGTTGCAAAACAAGCTAAACCAGAAATTCCTCCAATGTTAGTAAAAGATAATAATGGAGATCTAGTCCCATTAGTTGATTTGCAGGGAAGATTTAGGCCTGAAATGAAAGAGCTTTCAGGAAAATATGTAAAAAATGAATATTATGCATCAGATAAAATTCCTGAAAAATCAGTGGATGTTGAAATTGCAATTGCACTAAAGAAAGCAAATAGAGCATTTAAGGTTGAAAAATACAAACATAGTTACCCTAATTGCTGGAGAACTGACAAACCAATATTATATTATCCTATTGATTCTTGGTTTATAAAAACCTCAAAAATTAGGGATTTGATGGTTAAGCTAAACACTAAGATAAATTGGAAACCAAAATCAACAGGAGAAGGAAGATTTGCAAAATGGTTAGAAAATGTTAATGATTGGAATTTATCTAGATCCAGATTTTGGGGAATCCCACTTCCAATTTGGAGGACTGAAAATGGTTCTGAAGAAATTTGCATTGGTTCATTAAAGGAATTAAAGACAGAAATAGGAAAATCTGTTGCAAAAGGGATAATGGATGAGGATATATTCTCAGATTTTGAAGTGGATAATTATTCTGAAGAAAATTACTGTAAAATAGATTTACATAAAAATGTTGTAGATAAAATTGTATTGATTTCTTCTAAGGGGGAAAAAATGTATAGAGAAAACGATTTGATCGATGTTTGGTTTGATTCAGGAAGTATGCCATATGCTCAATGGCATTATCCATTTGAAAACAGTGAATTAATTGACAAAAACAAATTTTATCCTGCTGACTTTATTGCCGAAGGGGTTGATCAGACTAGAGGGTGGTTTTATACACTTCATGCAATTGGTTCTTTAGTATTTGAATCAAACACATATAAAAATGTTGTTTCAAATGGCCTTGTCTTAGATAAGAATGGTCAAAAAATGTCAAAAAGAATAGGGAATGCAGTTGACCCTTTTGACACATTAAAAAAATATGGGGCAGACGCTACAAGATGGTATATGATTTCAAATTCTAATCCATGGGATAACTTAAAATTTGATATAGATGGAGTTGATGAGGTAAGAAGAAAATTTTTAGGTACATTATATAATACATATTCATTTTTTGCTCTATATGCTAATATTGATGGGTTCATTTATAAAGAATCAGAAGTAGAAAACAATAACAAACCTGAAATTGATAGGTGGATTATTTCCGAATTAAATTCCTTAATTGAAAGAGTTGATCGGTTTTATGATGATTATGAACCTACAAAAGCAGCAAGAGCAATTTCAGAATTTGTTATAGAATGTTTAAGTAATTGGTATGTGAGATTAAGTAGAAGAAGATTTTGGAAAGGGGAGTATGAATTAGACAAAATTTCTGCATATCAAACTTTGTATACAGTTTTACTAAATATTTCAAAAATATCTGCACCTATTGCTCCTTTTTTTATGGATAGGCTTTATCAAGATTTGACAGTGAATGTAAATACTGATAAAATTAATAGTGTACATTTAGAAAGATTTCCTAAGATTGATCTATCAAAAATAGATAAGCAATTAGAAAAGAAAATAAATTATGCTCAAAGAATTTCATCGCTTGTCTTATCTTTAAGAGCAAAGGAGAAAATAAAGGTTAGACAGCCTTTAAATAAAATTTTAATTCCTATATATAATGATGAACAAAAAAATCAAATTGAAGCAGTTTCTGATCTAATAAAACGAGAAGTTAATGTAAAAAAAATTGAATTTATTGAAGGTGATTCAGAAATATTAATAAAACAAGTCAAGCCAAATTTTAAAACTTTGGGACCAAAATATGGATCTCAAATGAAAGAAATTACCTCTGCAGTTAAAAATTTAAATTCTAAACAAATCCAGGAATTGGAAACTAAGTCACAAATTGATTTAGTAATTAATAAAAAAAATATTACTTTCGGTCTTGAAGATTTTGAAATTTTATCAAATGATATAGAAGGATGGTTAGTGGCACATGAAGGAGATATTACGGTTGCTCTAGATATCACTATAAATGAAAATTTGGTTGATGAGGGAATATCAAGAGAGTTAATCAGTAGAATTCAAACCATAAGAAAAAATTCTGGGTTTGATGTAACAGACAGAATAAAGATTATTATTCTTGATGATGATAAAGTTTCTAGAGCAATAAATAAAAATATTAATTATATTAAATCTGAAACATTAGCAAATTCAATTGAATTAAATAAGGTAATGGAAGATGGTATAGATGTAGAGTTTGATGAGATTAAAACTAAAATATTGATAACTAAAGATTAGGTTATGGCAAAGAAGGGAACGACAAGATATTCAGATAAGGAACTGGAGAGATTCAAAAAACTAATTACAGCAAAGATAGATAAAGCAAAACATGATCTTGAATTAATAAAGAGTGCGTATATGAATGATCATAATAATGGAACTGAAGATACAGCTCCTACATTTAAGGCTTTTGATGAGGGAAGTACAGTTATGAGTAAGGAGTCTAATTCTCAGCTAGCACTAAGACAGGAAAAATTTATCAGAGATTTAAAGACAGCTTTAATTCGAATAGAAAATAAAACTTATGGCATATGTAGAGTTACGGGTAAATTAATTAGTAAGAAAAGACTCAAGTTAGTACCTCATGCTACTTTAAGTATTGAAGCGAAGAACATGCAAAAATAATTCTGTAAGCTTCCTTCAACAATCCTATAGATTTTATGGATGCTGAGAAATTAAAAAAATTTTCAAAAACAATTCCTAATACCGTAGGTGTTTATCAATTTTTTGATTCAAAAAGCAATATTATATATATAGGTAAGGCAAAAAATTTAAAAAAAAGAGTTGCATCCTATTTTACAAAGCAAAATCATACTGGAAAGACAAAACAATTAATTTCTAAAATTTCCGCTATAAAATATATTCTGGTTAAAACTGAATCAGACGCTCTTTTATTAGAAAACAATTTAATAAAACAATATAAACCTAAGTATAACATTCAATTAAAAGATGGTAAATCTTACCCCTGGATTTGTATAAAAAATGAAAGATTTCCAAGAATATTTTTAACAAGAAAATTAGTAGACGATGGCTCTGAATATTATGGCCCATATACGTCTATAAAAACAATTAATACATTACTTGATTTAATTAACAATTTATTTCCAATTAGGTTGAGCAACTATAATTTAACAGAAAAAAAAATTAATAATCTAAAAAATAATTTATCTATAAGAATATTTCAAAAAAATGGGCATTCAATAATTTTAGGGTTTCATATTGGTGATACTAATAAATCAAGCGAAACTTATTTGACTGAGAATCAGTATAGGCAAAACATTGATTCAGCCAGAGAAATTCTAAAAGGAAGGTTTAACAAGTTGAAACTGAGATTAAAAAAAAGAATGGATGTGTATTCAAAGAGTATGAAGTTTGAACAAGCTCAAGAAATAAAAGAAAAACTTATTGCTCTTGAAAATTATCAATCTAAATCTACTATTGTTAATCCTAAAATCAATAATGTGGATGTTTTTACAATTTATTCTGATCCTGATTATGCCTATATTAATTTTTTACAATTTTCTTATGGCTCCATAATCAGATCATATAATTCTGAAATAAAGAAAAAATTAGATGAAAGTGATAAAGAAATTTTAGAGTTAGGAGCCATCGATATTAGATCAAAATTTAATTCTAAATCAAATGTGATATACACTAATTGTAGAATTAATTTAGCAGATAAAACAAAGGTAATTATCCCAAAAAGTGGAGATAAAAAACAAATTGTTGACTTGTCTTTAAAAAACGCAAAGCATTTTAGAATAAATCAGTTTGAACAAAGAAAATATTTAGATCCACAATCACACTACAAAAGAATCTTAAATCAAGTAAAAATAGATTTAAACTTGGATAAACTTCCAAAGAATATAGAATGTTTTGACAATTCTAATTTAAACGGGACTAATCCTACATCAGCATGTGTAGTATTTACTAACGCTAAGCCGAATAAAAAAGAATATAGACATTTCAATATAAAAAAAGTTGCCGTATCTAATGATTATGCAATGATGCGAGAAGTAATACATAGAAGATATTCTAGATTATTAAATGAAAATAAAAAACTACCTGAATTAATAATTATTGATGGAGGTAAAGGTCAATTATCTTCTGCTCTAGATATTTTAACTCAACTGGAGTTGGAAAATAGAATTGCTTTAATTGGCATTGCTAAAAGATTAGAAGAAATATATTTTCCTAATGATTCTGTCCCTTTATATTTAGATAAAAGATCGGAAACCCTTAAGTTAATTCAAAAACTAAGGAATGAAGCTCATAGATTTAGTTTAAAACATCACAGAAGTAAGCGAGAAAAAAATCTTATATCAAATGAACTAGACAGTATAAAAGGAATTGGTCAAAAAACAATTTTAGATTTATTAAGACATTTTAAGTCTAATAAGTCTATATCTTCTGCAAACATAGAAGAACTTAAAAAAGTGGTTGGACATTCGAAGGCATTATTAATATATAATTATTATAGAGATATATAAGATTAAGCTACTATTTTACTAATTTTGAGATTTATTGAATGTCTTTGATGAAAATTAAAAGGGTAATTCTTTTATTATCGATAATTAATTTTAATATAATTAATGCTCAAGGATATGAGCCATACAAATCTGGAGAATGGCTCAAATATAAAATATCATATAGCGGGTGGCTAAAAGCTGGTGAAGCAATTATGACTATAAAAAATGATACGATAGATAATAAAGGATTGTATCATGCGGTTACTAAAGGAAAAACTATAGGCCCAATAAATTGGTTTTTTAAAGTTAGAGATAGGTATGAAAGTTATTTTGATAAAAAAAATCTTCTTCCTAAAAAATTTATTAGAGATATTAATGAAGGAGGTTATAAAAAAGATTTGTCAATAATTTTTGACCATGATTCTAGAAAAGCTATAGTACATGATAAAAATAATGATAAACTAACTGAAAGTAATATTAAGGCTGATACTCATGATTTAATTTCTATTATATATTTTTTAAGACAGAATTTCGATTTAAATAACATTGATGATAATGATGAACTTACAATTAATACTTTTTTTGACTTTCAAAATAATGAAATGAAGATGAAGTATTTGTTAACGGAAATCATTAACACTAAATTTGGAAAAATAAAATGTTTTAAAATTAAGCCTTATGTTAAGTCAGGGAGAATATTTAAGCAAAAGGAGAGTTTAACAATATGGGTTACAGCTGATAATAATAGAATTCCCATTAAAATAAAAGCGGATTTAGTAGTTGGTTCAATTAGGGCAGATTTAATAGCATTTAAAGGACTAAACAATTCATTTGAAATTCAATTTTTATAATGATAAATAAAAAAATATTAAAAAATTTATTACTGATTATTTTAATTCAATCATGTGTTTTTGATTTTAGTAAATCTGAAGAAGATAGCCCTAACATTGAATTTGGTTTTAATATTGACAATTACAAAGTATCCCGTGATACTATAAAAGCAGGAGATAGTTTTGGTGAGATATTAATTAAGAAAAAACTATCGTACCCTCAGATATATAAAATTGTGGAAGGGATTAAGGATTCATTTGATATTAGATGGTTAACCTTAGGGAAACCCTATACTATTTTGTCTTCAAAAGACTCTTTAGAGCAACCATTGTACTTCATTTATCAGCCTAATAAGGTTGACTATGTTGTAATTGATTTTGAAAATTTAGATTCAATAATTGCTTATAATAAAAAAAAGCCTTTTAAAATAGTTCGGAAAACTACATCTGGCACTATTAATAGTAGTTTGTCAGAGACAATGGATGAAAATGGTTTGCCATGGGAATTAATTAATCAATTATCAGATATTTATGCATGGACAATTGATTTTGCCAGAATACAGAAGGGAGATAAGTTTAAAATTATTTATAATGAAAGATATATAGAAGACACTGTTTTAGTTGGAATAAAAAGTATTGATGCTGCATATTTTGAACATAATAAAGAAGAAATTTATGCCTTTAATTTTGTAACAGATTCTCTTAAAAAAGCTACTGAGTTTTATGATGATAAGGGGAATAGCTTACAAAGAACATTTTTAAAATCACCTCTTAGATATAGTAATATTTCTTCTAGATACAATTTAAAAAGAAGAATAGCATATTATGGGAATAAAGTAAGGCCCCACAAGGGCACAGATTTTGCTGCTCAAGTTGGTACTCCAATAATGGCTACTGCTGATGGTAGAGTTGTAAAATCTTCTTATACAAGAGGTAATGGATATTATGTAAAAATTCAACATAATAATAAATATTCAACTCAGTATTTACATATGCAAAAGAATGGGAGAATTAAGAAAGGAACTTATGTAAAACAAGGGGATGTAATTGGTAGAGTTGGAATGACTGGAAATACTTCAGGCCCACATGTATGTTACAGGTTTTGGAAGGATAATAGACAGGTTGATCCATTTAAACAAAAATTACCGCCAGGGAAGCCAGTTTCTAAAAATTTAAAAAGTAATTTTGATAATTATATTATACCTTTGAAAGCTGAATTAAATCAAATAAATTAAAATAGAAAATGAAAGTTAATACAAAAAATATTGGTGGAGAAATAACAAAAGATAATGATACATATGTTTTAGAAGATAACAATTTGCTTGAACATATGACTTTGTCAAAAACAACGTTAAAGCCTAACCAATCTACTAGGGGACATTCTCATGATGATCTTGAAGAAGTGTATTTTTTTACTAAAGGGGATGGTATAATGGTTTTGGGAGATGAAGAATTTCCTGTAAAAGAGGATGATGTAGTATTAATCCCTCAGGGAAAATTTCATAGAGTATTAAATAACAACAATCAACCAATGGAGTTTGTATGTGTATTTGAAAAGTATGATAGACAGAGTGATACAGCTAAATACTAATATTTATATTTTATGATATCTAAAAAAAGATTCTAAAAAGTTTCAACAAACTTTTTAGACCAACTTCGAAAAATTTTGAGTTTTTCTCCTTCAAAAACAAGAATAGAGGCAATCAAAGAAAAAAGAACTAAAAGAAGATAGATTTTTCTTCAAATTTTGTTAATAATTGTTTTCATAATTAATTATCAGTTAGATAACGAAAATTCATTAATAATACCTACTTTTGCACTAGATAATTAACTAAACTAAAATAAATTATGAAAAAAATTACTCAAAATTTATTGGTTGCCTTAGTTTTTCTTTTTTCTTTGGCAATTGTTGCTCAAGAGGCTGATGATGAAACATTAGACCTTCAAGAGTTAGAGGAAGTTGTTTTAATTGGAGGTGGGGTTATTGACCTTGCTGAAGATAGAAATACTCCTGTTGCTACTTCTACAATTAAAGGTAGCGATATTCAGAAAAAGATAGGTACACAAGATATCACAATGACTCTTGTTAACACACCTTCTATCTATGTTTCAGGTCAGGGTGGTGGTTTTGGTGACACAAGAATTGCAGTCCGTGGTTTTGAACAAGATAATACTGCTTACATGCTTAATGGTCAACCGATCAATGGTATGGAAGATGGTAAAATGTATTGGTCAAACTGGTCTGGGATGAATGATGTTGCTAGCGTTGTACAGATTCAAAGAGGTTTAGGTGCTTCTAAATTAGCTATATCTTCTGTCGGGGGTACGGTTAACTTTGTTATGAAATCAAACGACAAAAGAGAAGGCGGATTTGCTTATGCAGGTTTTGCTAATGACAACTACTTGAAAGCTACATATTCTTATGATACCGGTAAAAAAGGTAAATGGGCTACTAGCTTTTTGATGAGTCACTGGCAAGGAGATGGATATAATGAGGGAACTAGAGGTCAAGGACAGACATATTTCTTATCTGTTGGTTATGATGTTAACGACAAGCACAGATTAAATTTTCTAATGACTGGTGCTCCTCAGTGGCATGACCAAAACTATGGAAAAAGTCTTTCTAGCTTATTAGAGTATGGTAGAAAATACAATAATAACTGGGGAATGTATGGTGATACATATATGACGGAAAGAAGAAATTTTTATCACAAGCCAGTATTTAACTTAAACTGGGATTGGGATATTAATGACACATCAAGTCTGTCTACTGTAGTGTATGCTTCTACTGGTAATGGTGGAGGTACTGGAGGAAGAGGTCAGAGAATTAGAAACGATCGTGGTAATATAGATTATGACGCAATTTATGGTTATAATTTATCAACTTCAGGTGCTGGAGGTAACTATGCTGCTGAAGGCGGATATGTTACTAGAGCTTCTATGAATATGCATAACTGGTTAGGATTAGTTTCAAACTATGAAACTCAGCTTAATGATAATTTATCATTTAATGTTGGGGTTGACCTAAGAACATATTATGGAGAGCACTTTAGAGTAGTAGAGAATTTCCATGGGTTAACTTCTTGGCAAGAGAACATTAAATTAAGAGACCAAAATAATAATCATCAGCACTATGGTTCCTGGGGAACATATAAGAATGTAATTACAACTAGAGATATGGCTGCTAATCCATGGTCAGCTACATTTGCTAGTTTTGATCAAGATGAGAAAATTGCTTAT
>MDTE01036512.1_pt1 | contig 15123 bp, 14 predicted proteins | sample 811231 | NCBI WGS metagenome assembly MDTE01 (sample SAMN05326651, study PRJNA326480) | marine metagenome | isolation source: seawater | place: Indian Ocean: Red Sea | collected 2010 | reverse complement strand
GGCATAATTGCAGGATTAGCATTAGTGCTAATGGAAACTATATCTGACTTTGGTACTGTTGATTATTTTGCAATAGAAACTTTAACCCTTGGTGTATTTAATGTTTGGTTAGGAATGAATAGTTTGTCCGGCGCTTCTCAAATATCTTGCGTCCTTTTTATTTTTGTTATTATTTTATTATCATTAGAATTGATGGCAAGAAATCGGCAACGATTTTATGAAAAAAGCAGCGGCCAAAATAATATGGAACCAATTCAAGCAAAAGGTTTTTCAACAACAATATGTTTTCTTATTTGTTTCGCTCCTTTTTTGTTTGGTTTTATTATTCCTGTTGGTGTTTTGCTTCATTTTGTTTTTAAGGGATTTGCAGTAATAAATTTTGGAGAAATTTTTTCTACATCGATTACAAGTATATTGGTAGCAATTTCTGCATCTGTAATAGTTATGGTGATTTCAGTTTTAATGATTGTTGTAAGTTATTATAAATCGAATCGATTAAGTCGTTTTCTTATATTTATATCTTCTTGCGGTTATGCTTTTCCAGGAACAATTTTAGCTGTTGGTGTAGTTGTTTTTGTGGGTTGGTTAAATGATCTTATTTATTTTAGATTAAATTATTTTACAGGCAGTTTAATAGTACTGTTTTTTGCATATATAATACGTTTTTTAGCGGTAGGTAATGGAGCAATGCGTTCAGGTATAGAAAAGATAGATCCTAGCATAGTTCATGTCAGTCGTACCATGGGGCATAAATTTTCTACAATAATTTTTAAAATAATTTTACCTTTAGTTTATACAAATGTTTTAGTTGGAGGAATTTTAATTTTTGTTGATATCCTTAAAGAATTACCGATAACTTTATTATTACGTCCTTTTAATTTTGAAACTCTTGCAACATATGTTTATCAATATGCTTCGGACGAAATGCTAGAAGAATCATCTTTGGCTGCTATTATAATAATATTGGCGGGGTTAGGTCCTATTATACTTTTAAATTCTACAATAAAAAAATTCTCGTTCAAAAAGGATAGTTTTGAAACGACAGAAATTTTTACTACAGGCGTACACAGTTAAAAACTTATTTTTTTGGAAATACAAATACCTTTTCTTCATCAATTTCAATTCCAACAGCAGTAGACTGTTTAGGATTAAAATTGGAAGGCATATGACTATGAACATGAATTACTTCTTTGTTCTTGTCCAATACCGAAAGATGGATAAAACTATAAGATCCCATCAGTTTGGATGCCATAACGGTTCCTTTGACTCCATTTACAGGAGTTTTTTCTTCTGAAAGTTTTATTGCTTGTGGTCTGATATGAATATCTACAAATTTAGATTCATAAGAACTATCTATTGGTATTTCACCAACCGCAGTTTCAATTTTTGAATTCTTGACCTGACCAGAAAATTTATTTGTTTCACCAAAAAATTCTGCAACATATGAAGATACTGGATGATTATAAAGATCATTAGGTGAGCCAGCTTGAACAATACTTCCTCTTTGTTTTAAAATATAAATTTTGTTAGAAATAAACATCGCCTCAAAAGGGTCATGTGTAACAATAATAACTGAAGTGTTAAATTTTTGTAACAAATGCAAAGTGTCATCTCTTATTTCTTCTTTTAAGCTTAAATCAAGATTAGAAAAGGGTTCATCTAGAAGTAGTAATTGTGGTTTTGAAATTATGGCTCTTGCTAATGCTACTCGTTGTTGCTCACCTCCACTTAGTTCATGAGGGTATTTTTGTAAAGAATTAGGCAACTTTATAAGTTTCATTATTTCATTAATTTCTATATTAGCGTCAGAATTACCGTGTATTGCAAATTTTAAATTTTCTTTCACATTTAAGTGAGGAAATAAAGCAAAATCTTGAAATAAAAATCCAATATTTCTTGATTCGGTTTTTAAGTGAGTATCTGAAGAACTAACTAACTTATCTCTAATGTAGATTTTTCCTTCTTGAGTTTTTTCTAATCCAGCAATAAGTTTTAATAAAGTTGTTTTACCACTTCCTGAAGGACCTAATATACATGTAATTTTATCCTCTTCAATATCGAGAGAAATATCATTTAAAATAAAATTTTGATTAATTTTATGATTAAGATTACTTATTTTTAAAGCAGACATTTTAAATATTTTCTATTTTTAATTGATTAAAAAGAATTTTGTACTTATTTAATTATTTCACCAAAAAAAGCTATTTTTTTTATGATTCTTTTTAGAATGTTTATAAATACGTTTAAACTTTAATAGGAGGATATTTTGATCTTACACCTGGTATCCATTCTTTTAATTTCTTAATTCTATTTTTAGGAGCAGGATGGGTGCTAAAAAATTCTGCTGGTCCTGACCCACTTTCCTTCTGCATTCGCTCCCATATTTTATATGACTCATCAATATTAAAGCCAGCTAAATTAGAAAAGATAATACCCATATAGTCTGCTTCTGATTCTTGTTTACGATTAAAAGGTAAATCTAATCCATAGGCACGAAGTTGATTTGAAAAATTTGGAAGGGGTTGTCCCAAGATCCACCTTTCAAGAGCATACTGTCCTGCATCTACTAGTAATGCTGTACTCATTCTTTCTGAAGAATGTCTTGCTACTGCATGAGCTATTTCATGCCCCATGATTGAAGCAATTCCATTGTCATTTTTTGCAATTGGTAGGATACCTGAGTAAAAAGCTATTTTGCCTCCAGGCATACACCATGCATTTTTTGTTTGATCATCATCGACTAAAATAAATTCCCATTGAAAATTTAAAGTAGGATCTTTTTCTCCTCGATTAGCATAATAAACATTTATACCATCTTTAATTCTCAAACCTATATCAATGATTTTTTGTGATTCATTTGTTCCTGTAATCAATTTTGTTTGAGATTTGAAATTTTCATACGCTGGAAATGTTTTAGAATATAAATAATCATCACTAAAAATCTTTATTTGTTTTCTGTCTGACATAGCAACGTCTGCACATGATGGAAGCACTAGCGAAACTCCACAAGTGCAAGACATGCCCCAGATAAATTTTCTTCTGGATATATTTTTAAAATATGACATTTATATATATATAGATATAAAAAAAATTGTATGAACTCAACCCAACATATTCCAAAAGCTGAAATTCATGTTCATTTGGAAGCTACTATTACCCCTAAACTTTGTCGAAAATTCGCTGAAAGAAATAAAGTTGCGATTTCAGAAGATATTTTTGGGATTCAATATGCTTATGCCTGGGATGATTTTTATGATTTTATTAAAAAATATGATCTTGTTACTTCAGTCATTCATACTCCAGAAGATTACATGGAATTAACATATAACTACTTAAAAGAATGTTCAGAAAATAACGTCATATATGTAGAAGCTATGATTTCATCTACTCATGCAAAAGAAAAAGGAATGTCATACCATTCTTTTTTAGAGGGTATTGCTGAAGCGGCTAAAAAGGCTGAAGAAGATTTTGGTATTGTATCTAAATATATAATGAATGGTATAAGACATTTAGGACCTGAATCAGTTCAAAAAACTGCTGAAGAAGTTTTAAAATATCCTCACAAAGATCTAGTTGGTTTTGGTTTAGCTGGTGATGAACTTCATTTTCCCCCAAAACTATTTGTTAAAACTTTTGACATGTTAAAAGAATCTAGCTTCCCTATTACTGTTCATGCAGGAGAATGGGATGGTCCTGAGAATATTCGTAATGCTATAAATTTATTACATCCAACTCGATTAGGTCATGGAGTGCGCTCTATTGAGGATCCTAGTCTTGTTGAACTAATAAAAAAATTAAATATAGTTTTAGAAACTTGTCCCACAAGTAATATTGCTACAAAAATATACCAATCGTACTATGATCATCCTGTTAAAAAACTATTTGATCAAGGGGTTAAGATTACTGTGAATTCAGATGATCCACCTTTTTTTAATGCTTCAATTGCAGGCGAGTATGGTGTTATGAAAAAACTTGGACTTAATGATGAAGAATTGAAATCGCTTACTAAAAATGCAATTAATCATGCTTTTTGTGATGAAACTTCAAAAAAGAAATTATTAAATCAAATTTAAATTTTTAAATTAAAGATGATAATTTAACTTTAGGTCTAGCGCCATAATGTGAAATTATTTCTGCAGCAGCTATGGAAGCCAAACGACCACTTTCTTCACTACTTTTTTCATGAGTCATGCCATATAAGAAACCTGCTGCAAAAAGATCGCCAGCTCCAGTAGTATCTATTACATTGGGCACTGTTTCAGCTTTAATTTCTAAAACTTTGCTACCTTCTATAATTAGCGAGCCTTTATCTGCTAAAGTTAAGATACAAAGAATATTTAACGATTTAGCATAATTTATTCCATCATCATTTTTTTTTGAATTTACCATTGAATTAAATTCATCATTATTTCCAAAAAGAATATCAACATCATTTCGGATTAATTCTTTGAAGGAATCTCTGTGACGATCAACACAAAATAAATCAGATAGCGTAAAGGCAATTTTTTGATTATCAGACTTACATATATCAATCATTTTTTTCATTGCTTGTTTTGCCTTATCGTTGTCCCATAAGTATCCTTCTAAGTAAGCTATTTTGTGATTTATAATATCTTGCTTATTAATATCTTCTGGACCAATTAAAGTTCCAGCACCTAAAAATGTGCACATTGTTCTTGTTCCATCATCTTCAACAAAAATTGTACAACATCCAGTTGAAACATTTGGAGAAGTAAATCCAAGAGGAAATTTTAAACCCTCTTTAATCATATCTTGTTGTAAATATTTTCCTATTTCATCTTCTTTAATTTTGCCAATAAAACTTCCATTACCTCCAAAAGAAGTGATTCCAAACATTGAATTTCCTAAAGAACCGCCACCAACCATTTCTTTTATTTTATAATTTTGATGCAAAGAATTTTTAAGAACTTCATCAATAAGATTCATAGAATCTCTATTAATATTATTTTTTTCCACTTCTGCTTTAGTTGAAGGAATTATTGCATCTACCATTGCATTTCCAATACCAATAACATCTAAACGCGAATTCATAGGCACCTATATAATGAATGATAATTAAAATTATACATTAGATTTTGATTGTTTTCTTCCAAAAGTAGGTAATAATTGAACAAGTATAACGCCAATGAAAATGCACGCACAGCCTAAAATTTTATTAGTATCAAGAAATTGATGTAATATAATCCAACCTGCTATTGTAGCAAAAACAGATTCCATTGATAAAATTATCGCTGCTGGAGCTGGATCTGCTTTGTGTTGTGCAATAATTTGCAAAGTGTATCCAACACCAGCAGATAAAATTCCAGTATATAAAATTTCAAACCATTCTATCTTCATATTAGCAATTTTTGGATTTTCTATAGATAAAGCTACTAATAGTGAAAATAAAAATACAAAAAAATATTGGAAAGAACCAAATGCAAAAGGACTATTAAGTTCTTTCATAAAAATATCAATTAAAATTATATGTAGTGCAAAGAAAAAGGCAGCAATAAATAAAAGCGAGTCTGATTTTTGAATATCTAAAGTTTGATTAGATGAAAGAAGATAAGAACCATAAATACACAAAAGTATTGCCACCCAAACTATCCAGTGCAATTGTTTTTTAAAAATTATTCGCGATATAATTCCTACAAAGGGAACATATAAAGTACTAAGAAAAGCAGCATTTGAAATTTGAGATTTTTGTAGAGAATATTGTTGAAGTCCCATACCAACAAATAAACAGAATCCAGTAGCTAAACACAATATAAAAAATTTTTTATTAAATAGAATAACTTTAAAACTATTGTATTCAAAATATATTGCTAAAGGCAAAACAGTAATTAAAGCAAAAAAAAATCGTGCAAAACTAAAAGTAAAGGGTCCTATTGCGCCCATACCAGTAGTCTGACTCACAAATGCAGTTCCCCAAATTAAAGATGCAATAAGCATTAAAAGATTGGCTCTATAATTGCTCATGATAAAAATAATTTAATTGCGATTAAGTTTTTTTGCTTTATTTTTATTAATCCACCAAGATTCAATAACTATTCCATATAAAGGAATTTTTTTAGGATATTCAAGAAAATTCCAGTAAGCAATTCTATCTATTGGGCTATGATAAAGAGGAATAACATAATGATTCCATAACAGCACTCTGTCTAATGCATGAATAGTTGTTGTGAGCTCTTCTCTTGTTTTAGCTCCTATGAGTTTTTCAATTAAAAAATCAACAACTGGACTATTAACTCCAGCATAATTTTTACTTCCATCTTTTTTCCCAACTTCGGATCCCCAATAAAACTGTTGTTCATTGCCAGGACTAAGACTTACTCGCCAAGAATTTTTGATCATATCAAAATCATAATTTAACATTCTTGCTTGATATTGAGATGAATCCACAGTTCTTATTGTCATTGTAATACCTAATTTTTTTAAATTTTCTCTAAAAGCAAGAGCTATTCTCTCTACAGAAGGACTAACAATTAAAAATTCAAAATTAAACTCATTATTATTTTTCATTAATTTTCCATTTTTAATTTTCCAACCCTCTTCCTCAAGTATTTTTTTTGCTAAACGCAAATTATTTCTTGGATTACCTGAGCCATCAGATATCGGGGGTTTATATGTTTTTGTAAACAAGTCTCTAGGTAGTTGATCCCTAAAAGGATCAAGTAACTCTAATTCTGCTTTTGATGGCAAATTATTTGAAGCAAGTGGAGAGTTATCAAAATAACTATCAGTACGCTTATAAGCATTATTGTAAAGTGTTTTATTTATCCATTCGTGATCATATGCATAGCTCAAAGCTTCTCGCACTCGCGCACTCTTAAAAATTTCTTTTCTTGAATTCATAACTAAAGCATTCATACCAGTTGGTCTATCATTATTCATTTCTTTAAGAATAACATCCCCATTATTTATAGATGGGAAATTATAATTAGTTTGCCATCTTTGAGCATTATATTCCCTTCTGTAATCATATTCTCCAACTTTAAAAGCCTCCATCAAAACATTTGAGTCTTTATAGTAATCGTAAATAAGTTTATCAAAATTATATTGACCTTTATTAACAGGTAAATCTTTAGCCCAGTAATTTTTTACGCGTTCATATGTTATTTTACGTCCGGCATCTATTTCTAAAATTTTATATGGTCCACTTCCCAAAGGAAGATCGAGGAAAGTTTTTGTTACATCTATTTTTTCATAATATTTTTTAGGAATTATAGGTAAAAAACCAGCAATGATTAAAGGTAATTCTTTATCTTCATTATTAATAAATATCATTTTGATTCCATTATCTTTTACTAATTTAGTCTCAACAACCTTTCCATAAGTTTTTTTTTGATTAGGAGTTCCTTTGGTTTGGAATGTTTTTAAACTGAATAATACATCTTCTCTTGTAATTAAACTTCCATCATGAAATTTTGCCATTGGGTTTAAGAAAAAAGTTATTGAAGATCGATCTTCGGGCATCTCAACATATTGAGCAATTAAACCATAAAGCGTAAAAGCCTCATCCCAAACTCTTCTCATCAGGGTATCATTTATATATCCAAGACCAGCAGCCTTTGAGCCTTTAAAGGCTACTCTATTAAGGTTGTCATAAGATCCGTATACGCCAAACTTAAGAGTCCCCCCCTTAGGAGCATCTGGATTAACATAAGATAAGTGTGTAAAATCATCATTATACTTAGGCAAGCCGTGCATAGCTAAACCATGCATTTTTTCACTCAATGCATTTTTTGAATAGAAAAATACTATAAAAATAAAAAATATTAGCTTGAAATTCATATTTGTTTATATCTTATCAATTTTTTGCTTATGTTTGTAAAAAAACATTATTTTATTATTATATAGATAAATATAATAATACAAAAAAATTATGAAAATTTTAGGATCCGAAATAACCCCTTATAAAACTTACTTAAATAGGCGTAAGTTTGTTAAGAATAGTATTTTGACCTCTTTATCATTAACATTACCTTCTAAGCTTAATGCATTTCATGAAGATTCTTCAATTCCATATATTAATAAATTAGATGATAATGATAAACTAAATTCCTTCGAAGAAATTACGACTTATAATAATTTTTATGAATTTGGTCTTGGGAAAAGTGATCCTTCAAATTTTTCAAGCAAATTTAAATCTAGACCATGGAGTTTAAGCATAGAAGGTTTAGTGGAAAAACCTAAAATTATTGATTTAGAAGATTTGATAAAAAAATTTACAATCGAAGATAGAGTTTATAGGTTAAGATGTGTAGAAGCTTGGTCCATGGTAATTCCTTGGCAAGGTTTTTCACTTTACAATTTAATTAATGAAGTCTCACCTCTTTCAGATGCAAAATATGTTGAATTCGAAACCGTATATAGACCTGAAGAAATGCCAGGTCAAAAAAAGAAAACAGTTAGTTTTTTTGTTCCTTGGCCATATGTTGAAGGATTAAGAATAGATGAAGCTTTGCATCCCCTTACCATTCTTTCCACTGGACTTTATGGTCATGACTTATTGAATCAGAATGGCGCTCCATTAAGATTAGTTGTTCCATGGAAATATGGATTTAAATCTATTAAATCTATTGTTGCTATTAGATTTGTAAAAAAACAACCTAAGACTACTTGGTCAACAATTAGTCCTAATGAATATGCTTTTTATTCAAATGTTAATCCAAGTGTTGATCATCCACGTTGGACACAAGCAACAGAAAGAAGGATAGGAGAATTTTTAAGAAGACCAACGATGTTATTTAATGGTTATGAAGAGGAGGTTGCTCATTTATATAAAAATATGGACTTAAAAAAATTTTTTTAATTTTTATGAATTTATCAATTACTTTTATAAGAAAAGTTAAGCCAATTATTTTTTTGTTGCTAATAATGCCAAGTTTTTTTTGGTTTTATATTTATTTCCAAGGTAATTTTGGCGTTAATCCAATAGATAATTTAATGGATGAGCTAGGTCGATTTTCTCTTAAATTGATAATTTTGACTATATTAATATCACAATTATCAAAATATAAGTCTCTAAGATCATTGCAAGAACTTAGAAGGATGATTGGTTTATTTGCTTTTTTTTATATTTCTTTACATTTTTTAACTTATATAATTCTAGATCATTTTTTTAACTTCGAATTTATATTAAAAGATATAACAAAAAGACCATTTATAACTCTTGGCTTTGTGAGCTTCATACTTCTTCTTCCCTTAGCATTAACTTCAACAAATTATATGTTAAAAAAAATTACTTTTAAAATATGGAAGAGAATTCATTATGGTATATATATAGCCGCACCTTTAGCTTCATTGCATTTTTTTTTACTAAAAAAAGCTGATAAAACAGAACCTTTGATATATCTTATAATAATATTTTTATTATTAATTTGGAGAATTTTATTTATGATTAAAAAAACTAATCTTCGTTTTTAATATCAATTTTTGGATTAAGTTCCATTCCTGCTGAACTAATATTACGTGGTAAAGGATAATATTGAGATTCCAAATCTGTAGGCTTTGATCTTTTACCCATACGGTAAAGACCAAATAAACCTAATAAAAAATGAGCAACAAACAGAAAATAAAAAAATCCGTCAGCACCAACTATATTCATAAAGAAAGATGCAATAATTGGACCAAAAATAGCACCTATTCCAATAAGAATTGCGATTGCTGCGCTTGCAGATACAATTTCATCTTGATTAAGAAAGTCATTTGTATGAGCTACGCATAACGAATACATCGGTAAACACATAGAAGAATATAATGCAATAAAAATAAAAAAAATAAATAAAGATAAATAAGAAGAAATAATAATAATTATTGATAAAATTGATGCTAATAGAGTAACTCCTATTAGGATAATTCTTCTATCTATTTTATCGGAGAGATAGCCAATTGGCCACTGTGATAAAGCACCAAATGCGGTCATAATAACCATAAAGATAGAAATTTCAAATGTGCTTAAGTTTTTAGATGTAGCATAAATTGCCCCATATCCAAAAATTGTTCCATGTGTAAGTCCAGTAATTAATGCACCAACAAAACCTAGAGGGGTTATTATATACAATTCTTTCAAAGACAATCTTTTCGGACTCTCAAAAGAGGGAGCTTCTGTTACTGATAGCAAAATAGGTACTAAAGCTATTGATAAAAGAATAGAAACTAGAATAAATAGATTTACTTTCATAGGATCGCTTAAATTAAGCAAAAATTGACCCATTCCTGCAAATACAAAAGTTACAATCATATAAATTGATAATAACTGACCTCTTGTTTCATTGGTAGATTTTTCATTTAGCCAACTCTCCATGATAATATAGATTCCAGCAATACTTAGACCTGTCAATATGCGGAAGAAAAACCAGGTAGTTGGATTTAAAATTATAGTATGCAAAAGTATAGCAACTGATGCAAGTGAAGCAAGTGCAGCGAAAACCCTAATATGACCGACTCTTTGAAGAAGATAAGGTATTATTATTGATCCAGCAAGATACCCAAAATAGAATCCTGCAGTTATAATTCCAATAGAAACTAAATTAAAACCCTCATATACAGCCCTTACACCAATAAGTGTGCCTTGCAAACCATGGCCTAAGCATAAAATAGAAAATCCAAAAAATAACGCCCAGGTTTTTATAAGAGTGTTTTTCATATAGAAATTATTTTAAAAAAAATATTATAAAAAAAATTGAAAAAGAAATATTAATATTCTTCTTCTTTTTCTTCTGTTGGTTTAATACCTACATCAACTGCTGGATCAATATCAGTTTCTTCTTCAATTAGAACATTGTCATCATCAATTGAATTTTCATTTGAATCTATTTCAATATTTTCAATATTTAAATCATCATCTTTTTCTTTAGGCTGGGTAGGTATTGGATTAGCTAAGGGTGCAGCATTTGTACTCCCAGGTTTTCGTCCTCTGCGTGGTCTAGACATTGTAGTTACTTCAATTTCTTTTCCACATTCTGGACATTCTAATTCTGTTCTTCCTAGATCATAATATTGCTTGCTGCACATCGGGCAAATTCTTTTTAATCCCCAGCTTTCCTTATACATACTTAATACCTCTTATTAATTTTTATCTTTAATAAATGTCTTTCCACAATAATTACAGACAATCATATTTGATTTATCAAAAGTGTAGTAAACTGCAGGGTGTCCTAAACTATCTTCAGCCCCATCGCAACAGATAGTTTCAGTTTTAATATCAACTTTTACTATTTCATTATTATCCATGTATTTATGTCTAATAGAAAATTTTGTATTTAAAGTCTATATTTTTTTTAAAAGCTCCCTCGCTTTTATAATACTCTCTTTATAGTATTTTTGATATCGTATAGGTAATTCAAAATTTAGATTGATATTTTTAGGAAATTGAACTTCATCAAAAATTTTATCAAAAGGTATATCGCCCCAACCCAGGGGTAAATGTAAATCTCCTTGACCATACGAAGTAGCTTCAGAATCTATATAGGTCCAAATTTTTTCAATATTTCCAAAAGAATCATGCATATGAATATGTTCTGATAGAGGGCCCATTTCCTTCAATTCATTTATTAAGTGTGCGTTTCTATATGAACAGTTTATGTAAGCGTGAGAGATATCCATACAACATTTTATATTTGGATGATTAATTTCATTTAATTGTTGAGCTATTTCTTTAGGCAAAGGCGCATAATATTCATGTTTAAAAGGAAAAAGATTTTCAATTGCTAAAATTACATTATACTTTTGAGCATATTCACCCATTTCTGTATAGCATTCTTGCTGTCTTTTTAGATTCGAAGAATAGGTTTCTTTATTTTCAAAAATAGTATTTGTCGTTTGACCAAAGTGTGTAACAAGATGTGTTGCATTAATTTCGCCTGAAACTTCAATATCTCGTTTTAAGACTTCTTTATGATCTTCAAAATTTTCTTGATCTAAAAGATTCACGCTTAACTCCCCATGCACTGTATAAGCCATATCCTTATTTTTAAGAGTATCTTTTAAAATTTTTAATTCTGGAAAATTAATTTTTTTTCCAACAATAACATCTGTTTCAAAAATAGATACTTCTAGAGAGTCAACGTTTGCATCTTTACATAACTGAATTTGATTTGATAATGAAGCAATATCTCCATTGGGACATTGTCCTGTAAACCCTATTTTTTTCATAGTTGATAATTTTTAAATTTGAAAATAAACTGTAGCTATACCTAAAGCAATTAAAATCGATGGAATTATTCTTTTGGATGCATATTTTTCTGATAAAAATAACATTCCAATTATTGTAGCAAAGACAACACTTACTTCTCTAATGCCAGATACATAAGCTATTTCTATAAATTGCATACTCCATACAACTAATGCATAACTAAGTGTTGCAAAAATACCTGCTGCAATGCCTGCTTTAATTGAATATGATTCTTTTTTTCTTAAACCATTTTTTGAAAAAATAGAAATAATCAAAATAGGAACACCATTTAAAGCAATTAACCAAAATAAATAAGAAAAACCATTTTCTGAGCTACGGACACCAATTCCATCTATTAATGTATAAGTTGTAATTAAAATTGCGGTAGATATTGCTAAAAAAAAAGCTGGTTTATTAAATTCTATTTTAGCCGAAAAAGATATTAGAAAAAGACCTGTAGACACAATAAGAATGCCTATAAAACCAAAAAAATTTATAGAATTGGTTAAAAAAATAACACTTATAATTACTATTAACAAAGAAGAGCCTCCTCTTGCTATTGGATAAACGTAAGATAAGTCACCAAATTTATATGAATAAATCACATTTAATCTATAGAGCACATGAACAAATATTGTTGCAAATAATAAATACCAAATTTCTAAAGTTGGAAAAGGAACATAAAAGGCTAAGGGAAGAAAAATTAAAATTTCCAATATTGAGGTGATACCCATTAAAGATAGTGGATTGGGGCTTGATTTTATTATAGCGCTCCACATTGCATGACACATTGCAGAAAATAAAATAATTAAAAATATTAGATCAGTAGACAAATTTTTCTTTATTTATATATTTTTCATTGTAGATAAGTAAATCTAAAGTTAGAAAACATTTACTATATGGAAAAAAAAATCAATATCAATGATAGAAATTATCCAGGGATTCCTAACTCTCCTGCTATTGTTATATGTCTAGATGGAAGTCAAAAAGAATATCTTGATGAAGCCTCAAGATCTAATTTAACACCTGAACTTGATAAAATAATTTCTGAAGGTGTAAATCTTATTGCCCATAGCGCTATCCCTAGTTTTACAAATCCTAATAATATTTCAATTGTAACAGGCCAACCAAGTTCGGTACATGGAATATGTGGTAATTTTTTTTATACTCCCTCTACAGGAGAGGAGGTAATGATGAATGATCCTCAATATCTACGAGCACCAACTATTTTTGAAAAATATTATCAAGCAGGTGCAAGAATAGCACTTGTAACAGCTAAAGACAAACTACGCAAGTTACTTGGTAATGGGTTAAGTTACAATGACAGTAGAGCAATTTGTTTTTCTGCAGAAAAATCGGATGATACAAATCTTCAAGATCATGGCATTGAAAATGTAAATGCTTGGATAGGAAAACCAGTTCCTGATGTTTATTCACAAGATCTTTCAGAATTTGTCATGGCTTGTGGCGTAAAATTACTAAAAGAATTTAAACCACATCTAATGTATCTTTCTACAACTGACTACATTCAACACAAATATCCACCAGGTCATGAAGTTGCAAATAAATTTTATGCAATGTTTGATAAATATGTTGGCGAGTTAAATAAAATCGATTCTACTATAATTATTACAGCTGATCATGGAATGAAACCTAAAGCTAAAAGTGACGGTTCGCCTAATGCTATATTTTTACAAGACTATCTTGATAAAATTTTTGGTACAAATCTTACAAAGGTTATTTTGCCAATAACAGATCCATATGTAGTGCATCATGGGGCCTTAGGCTCATTTGCTACTATTTATATAAATGATAAAGATAAAATTAATTTAGTTATGGATGAAATTAAAAAAATTAATGATATCGAAGTAGTATTAAATAATGAAGAGGCTTGTTCTATTTATAATTTACCTCATGACAGAATGGGCGATATAGTATGTATGTCATCAGAATTTACTACTATTGGCTCATCGAAAGAAAAACACGACTTAAAAGGTTTAAATGAACCTCTGAGATCACATGGTGGCTTGCATGAAAGAGAAGTACCTTTTATAATTAATAAAAAGATAAATGAAATTGATAACAATAAACAACTTTATAATTATGATGCATTTTATTTTGCAATAGCTGGAGGCTTTTAATGAATTTAACACATCAATCTATGCGTATAGCTGGAAAAAAAGTAGATGCAGAAAATGTTATAGAAGTAGAATACCCTTATACGGGAGAGATCATTGGAACCGTTCCTGCTGGAACAACTCAAAACGCAAAAGATGCCTTAGATATTGCTGCAAACTTTGTTCCAAAATTAACCAGATATGAAAGACAGAAAATTTTACAAAATACAGCTGAACAATTAATAAAAAGAAAAGAGGAAATTTCCAATATTATTACTTATGAGCTTGGAATTTCAAAGCAAGATTCTTTATATGAAGTTGGACGTGCATTTGATGTTTTTTCTCTTACTGCTCAGTTGTGTATTTATGATGATGGAGAAGTATTTTCTTGTGATTTAACTCCACACGGTAAATCAAGAAAAATTTTTACATTTCGCGAACCTTTAACAGCAATTTCAGCAATTACGCCTTTTAATCATCCATTGAACATGGTGGCGCACAAAATAGCTCCATCCATAGCTACGAATAACTGCACCGTTTGCAAACAAACTGAATTAACACCGATGACAGCAATGATATTAGCAGATGTTTTATATGAAGCAGGACTTCCACCACAAATGTTTTCTGTAGTAACTGGTTGGCCAAATGACATAGGTCTAGAAATGATTAAGAATCCAAATATTGATTTGATAACATTTACAGGAAGTGTGCCTGTAGGAAAATACATTGCAGAAGAAGCTGGTTATAAAAGAACAGTTTTAGAATTGGGAGGCAATGATCCTCTTATTATTTTAAATGATTTAAGCGATGAAGATCTTAAAAAAG
>MDTE01102638.1_pt1 | contig 15124 bp, 19 predicted proteins | sample 811231 | NCBI WGS metagenome assembly MDTE01 (sample SAMN05326651, study PRJNA326480) | marine metagenome | isolation source: seawater | place: Indian Ocean: Red Sea | collected 2010 | reverse complement strand
TTTTTTTGATAAATTCCTGTATATCAAATCTATTCTTACGTGCCCATCTTCTTTAAGTGTATAAGAAATTCCTAGAAGAATAACTATTGCATGTATCCAAATATATAAATCTTGAAGCCAAGTAAATCCAATTGAAAATAAATAACGTAATAAAACACTAATGGTGACAAGTAAAATTAAAATTAAAAAAAAATAACTAGCAAGGTTTCCACAGGTTTGTGTGAATTTATATGTGATATTTAAAAAAAATCTAATTAATTTCATTTTAAACTTTACGCAAGTGTTATTGACTTTTTAAAACAAAAAGCATATCAATTAAAATAAAAAAAACTATTTAAAAGTTATGAAAGTACTAAGATCCATAAAATCAGCAAAACAAAGACATAGGGACTGTAGAGTTGTAAAAAGGAAAGGTAGAATCTATGTCATAAATAAAACAGATCCAAGATTTAAAGCCCGCCAAGGTTAGTTAATTTGTGCAATTCTCAAGTTATTAGTTGACCCTGTAATTCCAATTGGTGCACCAGCAGTAATGACAACATAATCTCCTTTCTTAACAATTTTTTCTTTTTTCGATAATTCACACGCATTTTCTATCATTCCTGAAAAACTTTTTGGTTCTAAGGCATGAATTGTATGCACCCCCCAAACTAACGCTAACTGCCGAGAGGTAAGTCTTTCTGGCGAAAGACCAATAATTGGCACAGATGGTCTTTCTCTTGCAGCTCTAATTGCAGTTTTACCACTTCTTGTATATGTAAAAATTGCTTTAGCCGCAACAATATTTACAACCTGAGAAGCAGCTGCACTTATAGCATCAGATGTTGTTTCTTCTAGTTTAACAGGCTTACTATTTAGTAATTGTCTATAAGAAATGTCATTCTCAACATTTCTTATAATTCTATCCATTATTTCTACTGAAAAAACAGGAAAATTTCCAGCAGCTGTTTCTGCCGAGAGCATTAAGCAGTCAGCTCCGTCAAATACGGCTGATGCAACATCTGATGCTTCAGCTCTTGTCGGAGATGGACTATTTATCATGGAATCTAACATTTGAGTTGCTACAACAACTGGTTTGCCAAAATCTCTGCATTTTTGCACTATTTTCTTTTGTATTATTGGAACTTCTTCTGGAGGCATCTCAACACCTAAGTCTCCCCTTGCAACCATAGCAGCATCAGAGTGTTTTAGAATCTCATCCATTCTTTCAATAGCAAGTGGTTTTTCAAATTTAGACATAATCGCTGTGTCTTTTCCAACAATTTTTTTTAACATTATTATATCTTGAGGTTTTTGGATAAAGGATAGAGCTATATAATCAAGGCTCAGGTCTAAACAAAGTTCAAGATCTTTTTTATCCTTTTCAGTTAATGAGGATGTTTTTATGAAAACTTTGGGGATATTAACACCCTTATGATTAGATATTTTTCCTCCATTAATTACTTCGGTCTCAATTTGATTAGAGCTTACTTTATTTACACTTAATTGAATTTTACCATCATCAATCAAAATATTTGTTTGGGGTTTAACAGATTTGAATATCTCAGGATGCGGTAAAAATACTCTATTATGATTTCCAGGCAAATTATTTAAATCTAAATTAAACCTTTGTCCATTTTTTAGAATGACATGAGAATTAGAAAATTTACCAATTCTAAATTTTGGTCCTTGTAAATCACCTAGTATAGCAATTGGTCTCCCGACCCTTTTTTCGTATTGTCTAATATGATAAACTTTTTTTCTCTGTTCATTATGTGTGCCGTGACTAAAATTAAGCCTGAAAATGTCAGCACCGGCCATAAATAAAGAATGAATCATTGACGGCGACGATGATGAAGGGCCAAGTGTTGCAATGATTTTGGTATTTCTATTTCTTAACATTTCACTGATCAATATAGTATATTATTTTTAGAATAATTTAATACAATATGTTAAAAAGAAAAAATAAATACTTTAGTTTTTTTGATTATACAGATGATGATCAAAGCTCATTTTTCTTTATTTGCGATCATGCATCAAATTTTATTCCCAAAAAATTTAAGAATCTGGGGCTTAGTTCTAAGGAAACTTTAAAACATATAGCCTGGGATATTGGGTCAAAAAAATTAACACTATGTCTTGCTAAACAATTAAAATCTTTCTGTTTTTTATCAAATTTTTCAAGGTTAATAATTGATCCAAATCGAAGATTAGATGAGAGAGATTTAATAACTAGTCGTTCAGGTGGAATAATTATTCCAGGTAATAGTGATTTAAAAAAATCTCAAATTTTAGAGAGATTAAATTTCTACAATTTATATCATGATAATTTATCAAAAATTATCAAATCTAAAGTTCAAAAACATACAAGACTAAAACTAATTTCTATTCATACTTTCAATAAAGTAATTTTAAAAAAAAATAGGCCAAATCAGATTGGTCTTCTTTGGAATAAAAACAAAAATTTGCTAATTCCTCTTCAACGGTATTTACAAAATAAAAAAATTAATGTTGGAAATAATTATCCTTATTCAGGATTTCACTACAATTTTACTTTAGATAAACATTCTTTAAGTGATAAATTAGATAATATATCAATTGAAATAAGAAATGATTTAATTGATAACAAAAAAGGAATTGATAAATGGTCAAAAATACTTAAACTTGCAATTAAGGAATTAAAGTAAAATTTTGTTATAATTTAAATGTTATGAAAATTAATAAGGAACAAAGAAATATTATTGAATCTGCAGTTTTAAATCGATTAATCAAACATTTGCAAAATGATAAGGATCTTCAAAATATCGATTTAATGAATCTTGCAGGGTTTTGTAGAAATTGCATTGCTAAATGGTATACAGAAGAAGCAAAAATTAACGGTATTAGAAATGTGACATATGAATCTGTTAGAGAAATCATTTACGGAATGCCATATGAGGAATGGAAAAAAAAATATCAGAAACCTCTAGAATCAAAATGACAATTCTAGTGACTGGGGCTGCAGGATTTATAGGATTTCATCTCTCAAAATCACTTTTAAAAAAAAATATTCAAGTTATAGGAATTGACAACCTCAACAGTTATTATGATGTCAATTTAAAGAAGAAAAGATTACAACAATTAAAAAAAAATAAGAATTTTTTTTTTTCATAAAATTGATATTCAGGAAAAAAAACTTCTTAATTATTTCAAAAAAAAAAAGATTGACTGTGTAATTAATTTAGCTGCTCAAGCTGGGGTGAGACATTCATTAAAAGATCCATATACCTATATAAATTCAAATATTTTAGGTCATTTAAATATGCTGGAATTTGTAAAAAAAAAAAAGATAAAAAAACTTATATATGCAAGTTCTTCTTCTGTTTATGGAGGAAATAAAAAATTACCTTTTTCAGTTGAAGATAGAGTTGATCAACCAGTTTCACTTTACGCGGCATCAAAAAAATCTTGTGAATTAATATCTGAATGTTATTCAAAACTTTTCGGTTTTCAGTGTATAGGATTGAGATTTTTTACAGTTTATGGTCCCTGGGGACGACCTGATATGGCAACATTTATATTTACAAAAAATATTATTAATAAAAAAAAAATAAAAGTATTTAACTTCGGAAAAATGAAAAGAGATTTTACCTATATTGATGATATAATTCAGGGAATTGAAGGAGCTATAACTTGCAGCAAAAAGGCACATACAATTTATAATCTTGGAAATAATAATTCTGAAAATTTGATGGATTTTATCAAAACAATTGAGGAAAATTTGGGTATAAAAGCAAAGAAAGATTTACTACCTCTGCAACCTGGAGATGTTCCAGAAACATTTGCAAATATCAAAACAAGTAAAAGAGATCTTAATTTTTCACCTAAAACAAAAATTTCTGTTGGAATACCCAAATTTATTCAATGGTTTAAAGAATTTTATAATTTAGAATAAAATTTATTGATTGATTCTTCAAACTTTAGATAAACTTGTTCTTTTTTAACTTTGAATGTTTGCGTAAGTAGATGATTTTCATACGTAAAGGGTTCTTCTGCTACAAGAAATTTCCTAATCTTCTCAACTGAATTTAAATTTTTATTTACTTCATCTACTATTTCAGAGATTCTTGATTTCTGAACCCCTTTGTCTACTGAAAAAATACAAGTCAAAAATGGTTTTGAGTCACCAAAAACTACCGTATGTAATATTTCCGTGTACAATTGGAAATAGCTTTCAATTTTTTGAGGTGAAATATTTTCTCCACCTGAGGTTACAATTAAATCTTTTTTTCTACCATTAATTATCAATCTCCCATTTTTATCAAAATACCCTAGATCACCAGTATGAAGCCAACCATTTTTTAACACCTCATCTGAAAGCTTTTTATTTCTCCAATAACCATTCATGACATTTGGTCCTTTGACTAAAATTTCATTTGTATTGGATATTTTAACTTTAATACCCGTTATGGGGAAACCAACTGTCAGTGGATTATTATTTTTTAGATTATTACAACTGATCAAAGGCCCTGCCTCTGTTTGTCCATACCCTTGAAGAATTTCTATATCTAAAAACTTAAACAGATTACTTATTTTAGGGTCTAGTGCAGCACCTCCAGAAACAAATGTTTTGAAATTACAACCAAAAATATTTTTAATTTTTTTTTTTAAAAAAAAATAGAACAATCTTACCTGAAGCTTTTTTAAACGTGACAAATCATCAAAATTATTTTTTAAGCTTGTTTCAAAAAAACTTTGAAATAATTTATTAGATTTTTTTATATTTAAATAAATTTTTTTATAGATATTTTCATAAAATCTTGGAACTGCAGTGACTATTGTTGGATTTACTTCTTTAAAATCAGTTAGGATATTTTCCATTTTTTTACAAAAATAAATTTCAGCATTGATATACAGAGGAAAATATAGACCAGCCATTCTTTCATAGGAATGAGATAAGGGTAAAAAAGAAAGAAATTTTTCATTTTTAAAATTAATTTCTCTAAGTTGTTCATATGCAGCAATACAATTATGAATAATAGATCTGTGAGATAAAATTACACCTTTTGGATTTCCAGATGTTCCTGATGTATAAATTATAGATGAAACATCATTTCTTGTTATTTTTGGCAGATATATGTTTTCACAATGTGATGAAATATCTTTAAAAGAAGTTTCGTGCTTCGAATCATCAATAATAACCTTACCAATGATAAATTTTTTTTTAAAAAGTGACTTATTTTTTTTAAAAATTTCATCATTTTCTATAAAAATAATTTTAGGTTTGCTGTCCTCGATAATGAATTTATTATCTGAAATATTATTTGTTATAAACGACGGCACCGTAATAGCACCCATAGACTGAATGGCAATATCAATTAAAAACCACTCAGATCTACTAGAACTTAATAAAAAAATTCTGTCACCTTTTTTTACATTTTTTTTTTGTAAATAAAATTGTATTGATTTAACTTTATCATTAATCTCATCAAGAGTTAAACCCTTCCATTTGCTATTAACCTTGTCAAACAGAAATTTTGAATGTGGATTTTTCAAAAGTTGTTGAACAAATAAATCATAAAGACTTTGAATTTTATTGTTTATCATAATAAACTATTTCATTTTAGTGAAAAAATACTATCTTATACTATTTACATAATTATAATTTCTAAGATACTATGGATGACACACACCCACAATGGAATTTAAAAGAGTTTTATGATTCTTACAAATCAGAAAAAATTACTACTGACATAGAAAAAATTAGAACTTCTACGATAAGTTTTAATAAAAAATATAAAAATAAACTTAAGAATGTTAGTGAAAAAAAAATTATTCAAAGTATTAAGGAATTTGAGATAATTGAGGAAAAAATTGGAAAGATTAAAAGCTACATATATCTCATTTACTGTACCAACCAGCTTGACACTGAAATTGTTGCATTTTACCAAAAAATTAATGAGCAACTTACTAGTATTGACAGTAATCTTTTATTTTTTTGTTTGGAACTAAACTCTTTAAGTGAAAAAAAAATTAATCTATTAAAAGGGAACAAACTTTTTGTTTGGTTGAAAAATTTAAGAAAGTTTAAAGACTATCAAAAAAAAGAAGAGATAGAGAAAATATTATTAGATAAAAATTTAACTAGTTCAAATAGTTGGATAAGACTTTTTGATCAGACCATGGCAGGGATAAAGTTCTCATTTAAAAATAAAAATTTAAATGAAAGTGAGATTTTAAATCTTCTTTCATCATCTAATTCTTCCACAAGAAAACTTGCAGCAAAATCATTTAGTAGTGGACTTAAATCTAATATAAATATTTTCTCTATAATAACTAATACACTTTCTAAAGACCTAGACATAGATAAAGAAATTAGGGGATTCAAACATAGTGAATCTTTTAGACATCTAAACAACCAAGTTGAAAAAAAGGATGTAGATTGTTTAACGGAAACTGTTATTGAAAACTATGAAGCACTTTCACATAGATATTACAGGTACAAAGCCAAAAAATTTAAAGTACCAAGACTTGAATATTGGGACAGAAATGCTCCGTATCCAAATCAAAAAGAAATAAAAATAAGTTGGAATGAAGCAAAACAAATTGTTATTCAAGCTTATTCAAGATTCGATTCAAGAGTTTCAGATATTGTAAATGTGTTTTTTGAAAAATCTTGGATCGATGCTAAAGTTGTGAAAGGAAAAACTTCAGGTGCTTTTTCTCATCCAACAGTTCCATCAATCCATCCATTCATTCTATTAAATTTTCAAAATAAGCTTAGAGATGTGATGACTTTGGCACATGAATTAGGACATGGGGTACATCAATATCTCGCAAGCAAGCAAGGTTATTTGCTTTCAGACACACCTTTAACAATAGCTGAGACTGCAAGTGTTTTTGGAGAAATGCTAACTTTTAAGTCAATATTAAAAAATTGTAAGACTGAAACAGATAAAAAGAATATTTTAAGATCAAAGATTGAAGACATGCTTAATACTGTAATTCGACAAATATCATTTTTTACATTTGAAAGGTCACTTCATGAACAAAGAATTTCTGGTGAGTTGACCGTTGACCAGATCAATAACATTTGGATGGAAACTCAATCTAACAGTTTAGGTAAAGCAATTAAATTAAATGATGATTATAAATATCTTTGGTCTTACATCCCGCATTTTATTCATTCACCCTTTTATGTGTATGCTTACGCGTTTGGCGATTGTTTAGTAAATTCTTTGTATGCAAAATACGAGCAAGGTTACAAAGATTTTAATAGTAAGTACATTAATCTTTTGAAATCAGGAGGGAGTAAAAATTATAAAGTTCTTTTGAGAGATTTTAATCTAGATCCAGAAAAAAAAGAATTTTGGCAAGATGGTCTTAATATTATTAAAAATATGATAGATGAGTTAGAACAATTAGGATAGTGTATAAAAAACTTAGTGTGTAATTATGATAAAATTAGCTGTACCAAAAGAGATTATAGATTTTGAAAGAAGAGTAGCTTTAACACCAGACTGCATAAAACCGCTTTTGAAAATGGGGATAAATGTTTTTGTTGAAAAAGGTGCAGGCGAGTTATCCTCATACAGCGACAAGGATTATTCTAGTCTTGGTGCTAAAATATGTTCTAATTCAACTGAACTTTACAGAAATTCAAATCTAGTAGTTAAGGTTAATAGACCTACAATTAAGGGAAAGATAAATGAGTTTTCTAAAATAAATGAAAAATCAGATATAATTGCACTTATTTATCCAGATAAATTCAAAAAAGAGTATCAGATGTTAAAAAAGAAAAAAAATAATGTTTTTGCCATGGAACTAATGCCAAGAATTTCACGTGCACAAAGCATGGATGTTTTATCATCTCAAAGCAACTTATCTGGTTATAAGGCAGTTGTAGATGCTGCAAGTTTTTATAATAAAGCGTTTCCTCTTATGATGACATCAGCAGGCACAATTCCTCCTGCGAAGGTTCTGGTAATAGGTGCTGGGGTAGCAGGTTTACAAGCAATTGCAACAGCAAAAAGATTAGGAGCTGTTGTTTTTGCTTTTGATGTTCGTTCAGCTACAAAAGAACAAGTAGAGAGTTTGGGTGGAAATTTTATATCAGTCGCTGATGATGATGGTGGCGAAACTTCAGGTGGTTATGCTAAAGAGATGACTAAAAATTACAAAGCGAAGCAAGCTAAGTTGCTTGAAGAAACATTGTCAAAGATTGATGTTGTAATTTCTACTGCTTTAATTCCCGGGAAACCAGCACCACAAATTTTAACAAAGAAAATGGTTGATAAAATGAAATCAGGAAGTGTTATATATGATTTAGCATCTGAGTTCGGCGGTAATTGCGAATTAACTAAACATGGAGAAAATGTTGAATATAAGTCTAAATTTATTATTGGTCCAAGTAATTTAGCATCAACTGTTTCTCAAGATGCTTCGAGGCTTTTTTCTAAAAATATTTTAAATTTCTTGAATAACTCAACAGAAAATGGAAAATTTAATGATTTTAATTGGGATGACGAACTTGTAGCTGGTACTTGTCTCCTCAAAAATGGAAAACAAAACAATTTAAAAGGATAATCTATGGAAAATATTGATCCAACATTAACACTATTTATTATTTTTGTACTTGCATGTATGGTAGGATATTATGTTATTTGGGGGGTTACTTCAGCTTTGCATTCACCATTAATGGCTGTCACTAACGCCATTTCAAGTGTTATAATTGTTGGTGCTCTAATAGCGGCGGGGCCAGATGAAATTAATTTTTCGTCTGTGATGGGATTTCTTGCTATTATACTTGCATCAGTAAACATTTTTGGGGGATTTGTAGTATCTCATAGAATGTTATCAATGTTCAAAAAAAAAACTAAAAACAAAAAATGACAGATAATCACACCGCATCTTTATACCTAATTTCAGCCATTTTTTTTGTATTATCATTAAATGGTCTATCTAACCCGGAAACAGCTCGTAGAGGAAATTTCTATGGTATTTTGGGAATGACGATAGCTATTGGAACAACACTTCTAAGTCCAGGAGTAGTTTCTTATCCATTAATAGCTGCAGGTATACTAATAGGGGGAACTATTGGAACCTTCATAGCTCTTAAAATTGAAATGACAGCCTTACCCGAACTGGTCGCAGCTTTTCATTCCTTAGTGGGCTTAGCAGCAGTTTTTGTTGCTGCAAGTGCATTCTATTCTCCAGAAAGTTATGGTATTACTACTGGTGGTAATATTAAAATTTCTAGCTTGGTAGAAATGTCAATAGGCGTAAGTATTGGAGCTATAACATTTACGGGCTCAATAATAGCTTTTGGTAAACTTCAAGGAATTTTAAGTGGCGCACCTGTTGTATTTAAAGGCCAACATTTGTTAAATCTTGGCTTTGCTATTTCCATTATAATCCTTTCATTTTTGTTTACTGTTGAAGAATCAAAGATGTATTTTTGGAGTATAGTTGTTTTATCTTTGATTCTTGGGATATTTTTAATAATTCCAATCGGAGGAGCAGATATGCCAGTAGTAGTTTCTATGTTAAATTCTTATTCAGGTTGGGCAGCTGCAGGTATTGGTTTTACGCTTTCAAATCATCTTTTGATTATAGTAGGGTCACTTGTAGGTGCATCTGGTGCAATTTTGAGTTATGTAATGTGTAAAGGAATGAATAGATCCTTTGTAAGTGTTATTTTAGGTGGGTTCGGTGTTGAAGATGGAGATCAAACAAAAGAAATTTCAGAAAAACCAGTGAAAACTGGTAGTCCAGAGGACGCTGCATTTATCTTGAATAATGCAAATTCAGTAATAATTGTACCTGGTTATGGTATGGCTGTCGCTCAGGCTCAACATGCGCTAAGAGAAATGTGTGATACTCTTAAGAAGAATGGTGTAAATATTAAGTACGCAATTCACCCTGTAGCTGGGAGAATGCCAGGTCACATGAATGTCTTGTTGGCAGAAGCGAGTGTTCCATATGATGAAGTTCTTGAATTAGAAGAAATTAATAGCGATTTTGCAAACACTGATGCTGTTTTTGTAATTGGTGCAAATGATATAACTAATCCAGCTGCAAAAACAGATAAGACTAGTCCTATTTATGGTATGCCGATACTTGATGTTGAAAAATCTGGGACTGTCTTATTTGTAAAAAGGTCAATGGCTTCAGGCTATGCTGGAGTCCAGAATGAGTTATTTTACCGCGATAATACTATGATGTTGTTTTCTGACGCAAAGAAAATGGTTGAAAATATAATTAAAAATTTGGACTAAAATCCGTCGAATTCAATTTTTTTTCTTAGCAACTTTTTGAATCTTCTTGTAGATTCGTTTTGTAATCGAGCCTTTTTTTCAGAGGGTTTCTCGTATGCTCTTCTTTGTTTCATTTCTCTAAAAACGCCCTCACGCTGCATTTTTTTCTTCATTGCGCGCATTGCCTTTTCTAGATTATTATCTTTTACATGAACTCTTATTATTTTAATATCTCCTTTAATTAGTGTATATTTATATTAGATAAAAATATATGTAAACCATTTTTTTCAAAATTATGTATAGTCTAAAAATAAAAAAATTTGTTATATATGATATAATTCTAAATTTCGACAATAAAATTTCACCTGAATTACAAATACATAATTCTGTAAAAAAAAAAATTAAAGATTTATCTGAAGTTAATAGATTTATAAGTTTCAATTTTCCTAATGGTATTCAAAGTGTCGTATTGCATTTTAATGAATTAACAAATAAGGAATTAAGCAAGTCAGTAAACACAGGATTTAAAGAACTTAGGATAAGTGAAAAGGTTTCTAAACTTATTTTAAATAGACTTAAAATTCTTAAAATATATAAAAAAGGTTTAAGTAATTTGAACTTATACTTGTTACAAAGTGGTATGGTTTTTTTTTCTAAAAAACTACTTTACAAAGTAGCTGATAATATTTGGATTCTTTCTGGAGATAAATCTCTAGATTTTAATTATTATTCAAAAAGATTTATATTAATGAATGTTTATCTATTCTCTTATAATTACTGGCTTAAAGATCAATCGAATAATTTAGGAGATACGAAAAACTTTATTGAAAAACAAATAAGTAATGTTTTAAAATTTGGGACCTTGAAGAAAAAAATTAAGAATTTTTTTTCTTAATTACTTAATTATTTGTTTCAATGTAATGGGCCATTTTTCTTTTCGGAGAAATTTTTTTTTTTATAATAATCATAAAACTTGTACTTTTTATTTAACTCAGTTTTATTTTTATAATCTTCACCAAGTACATTTGTCATAATACAACTGTTCGTGATTTTTGGTAAATTTATTTTTTTTCCTAAAAGAATATTTATCAAATAATCAAATTGACTTTCATTGCATCCATCCATAGTCCAGTGTCCAGAATTATGTGGTCTAGGAGCTATCTCGTTTATTAAAATTTTATTATTTTTTAACAAGAACATTTCAATAGCTAAAATACCAACTAGATCAATTTTATTTGCTAAAAACTTTGAAAAATCTACTGCTTTTTTTTTTATTTCTTCTGGAATTATTGCTGGGTAAATCGATTTGTGAAGTATGTTATTCTTGTGAATATTCTCAACTGGCGGATAATTTATAATATTTCCATAAAAGTCTCTCGCAACAATAACTGAAAATTCTTTTTTAAAATCAATAATTTCTTCTGCTATAAAGTTTGATAAATTAAAATTTTCAAAATCAATCATATTTTTATTGTTAACTAGATATTGATTTTTCCCATCATAACCGAATTGACAAGATTTTATTAAAACCTTACCACCAAAACTATTAAAAGATAATTTAAGGTCTTCAAATGTATTTATAGGATCAAAATTCGTTGTTTTTATTTTATTTAGAGAATTAATAAATGTTTTTTCCTTCATTCTGTCCTGTGCAATTGAAATTACATTTGAATTTGGAAAGAGTTCTTTTTTTTTTTCTATGTAATGAAGCACTTTAAGAGGTATGTTTTCAGTTTCAACAGTTACTAAATCAACAGAATTTAGAAAATGATCGAGTGAACTTAATTTAGACAAATTTCCTAAGTAAAATTTATCCGCAAAATTTTTAGCACTACAGTTGTCAACCTCGGAGAAAATTGATACTTCCACTTCTTGCTTTTTTGCTGAATTACATAGGAACATACCTAGTTGTCCTCCACCTAGGATACCAATTGTTTTTTTTGCTTTCATGAGTTCTTAGGGAATTTTTTTACAGTTTTTGATTGTTCTTGCCTGTAAATTTTGAGTTTATCTTCGAGTTTTTGATCTGAAAGGGCTAGAATTGCAATTGCTGAAAGAGCAGCGTTAATAGCGCCTGGTTTACCTATAGCAAATGTTGGCAGTGATATACCAGCTGGCATTTGAACGATTGATAGTAAACTATCTAAACCTTTTAAAGACTTTGATTCTATTGGCACACCTAGAACGGGTAATGTTGTTAAAGATGCTACCATTCCAGGCAGGTGTGCAGCACCGCCTGCACCAGCAATTATTATTTTAATATTTGTATTTTCTAGATTTTTTGCGTAATTGTATAGTCTTTCTGGTGTCCTGTGTGCGGAAATAATTTTTTTTTCATATCGCACCTTAAAATGTTTTAGAATTTCTTCTGTACTAATAAGTGTTTTCCAATCAGATTGACTCCCCATAATTATTGAAATTTTAGCATTTGTGACAGATTTTTTCATTTTAGTAGATTTTTATATTAATAGTTTGTTATTATATATTCATGAGAAAATCTTATTATACTCAACAAAAAATAAAAATTCTACAATCTCAACACAGTCTCTATGAAAATGATTTAAAAAAAGAATATAATAAACCTCATATTGATGGATTAAAGGTTGTGGATCTAAAAAAACAAAAATTAAAAATAAAAGATATTCTTAGTAAATTAAAACAAAACTAAGCTATCCATATTTTTGAGTTAGTAAATCTAACTCTTTTTTTGTACAAAAACCGAGCTCGATTGGGTTCTGAGCTCTAATGTTTTGGGTGTTCCAATGCGTTCTGTCTCTAATAGATTTAATCGTGTTTTTTGTAGTTCCAATTAGCCTACATGTTTTTGAATCTGGAAGATTTGGTAAGTTTTTTAGCACCCATGCGATGCCGTTAGGTTTGTCAGCACGTTTTGAGAGTGGTGTATACTTCGCACCCTTAGTTTTGAGTTTTGGCTGAGGAATATTTGTTTTAAGAATTTTAACTTCCTTACTAGGATCCTTTTCGCAAGCTTGAATCTCATCTTTTGAAAGCTCACCATTTTCAATTGGATTTCTAGGAACAATACCAATGGAGACTTCTTCATCTGCTAGTGCTTGTATTTCAAGAGGATGAAGGCCAACAAATAATGCAATTTGATCAAATGTTAATGTTGTGTTATCGATAAGCCACATAGCGGTAGCTTTCGGCATTAATGGTTTTTTCATAATTTATCCTAATTTATTTTTCCATATCCAAAACTATTTTTCCAAAGTGCTCACCTGAATACATTCTTTCATGAGCTTTTTGAGATTGCTCCAAAAAAAATACAGAGTCAATCACAGGTTTAATTTTACCATTTTCTATGTATGGAACAATATTTTTTATTAAACTATCCCTTATATTTTGTTTAAAAGATGAATCCCTTATTCTCAGGGTTGAGCCAGTTATTGTTAATCTTTTTAGCATTACTTTCATGAGATCTAAATTAACTCTAGACCCTTTTTGATATGCAATATTTATAAGTTTACCATCAGAACATAATAAATTTATATTTTTTTGTACATAGTCACCCCCAACCATATCCAAAATCAAATTAACTCCCTTCTTATTAATTTCTTTTATTTTCAAAAAAAAATCTTCTTTTTTATAGTTAATTACTATATCAGCACCTAAATCTTCGCAAAGTTTTTTCTTTTTATCACTACCAACCGTTACAAATGTAAAAATATTAAAAATTTTTAGCATTTGTATTGCAGTTGTTCCAATTCCACTAGAACCACCATGTATAAGAACATATTGATCATTTTTAACTTCTCCACGATCAAAAATATTAGACCAACATGTAAAAAAACATTCTGGTATAGCAGCCGCTTCAACAAAGTTTAAATTTTTAGGTTTATTTATTATGTTTCCTGCATCTGCAACACAAAACTCAGCATAACCTCCACCATTTACAAGTGCACAAACCGGATCACCAACTTTAAAATTTTTAACGTTTCGTCCTTTGCTCTTAATTTCTCCGGAAACCTCTAATCCTAAAATATTTGAGTGTCCATTTGGTGGAGGATAATTCCCCTCTCTTTGAATTAAATCAGGTCTATTAACACCAGCAGCCTTTACTTTAATCAGAACTTGGTTTTCGCCTGGTACAGGTTTTTCAACGTCAACTATCCTCATAACCTCAGGGTTACCTGGAGCATCAAAATGTATTGCCTTCATAGTTAACTATTTTTTTCAAAATCTAGATTCTGAAATCTTTTTTTGAATCTAGCGACTTGTCCTTCTGTATCTAGTATCTTTGTCGCACCACCAGTCCAAGCAGGATGTGAATTTGGATCTATATCAAGTTTTAATGTATCACCTTCTTTTCCATAAGTAGAACGAGTTTCAAACTTTGATCCATCAGTAAGTTCTATTGTAATTTTATGATAGTCTGGATGTATTTTTTTTTTCATAAGCGCCTTTGTTTAAGATATAATTACATTTTTATTTCTAATTATACAAGCGTATACAAAAAAATTTTGTTTAAAATTATGCAAAATTATATATATATAATACTTAAATGAGTAAAGATATAATAAAAATCGCCAAAGAATCTTTAGAAAATTTACTAAATTTAATACAAGAAAAATATGAGAATTTAGATGTTGATTTAATTGATAATGTTTTAAACATCGAAACCTCAGATAATCAGGTCTTAGTAGTAAATCTCCATGAACCAACTTCCCAAATTTGGTACTCATCTCCACTAAGTGGTGCACTACATTTCAGATTCGAGGGAAAAAAAAGTACTTGGGTGAATACACGTGATGATACACAAGAATTTCCAAAAATTGTTTTGGATGAAATTAAATTTATCGAAAAATGAATTTAGAGAAAATTAGAAACTTTTTAAAAGTTGATAATAATTTCAAACTTCTTATTGTATTTATTGTATTTGGAATTACAGG
>MDTE01017506.1_pt1 | contig 15124 bp, 14 predicted proteins | sample 811231 | NCBI WGS metagenome assembly MDTE01 (sample SAMN05326651, study PRJNA326480) | marine metagenome | isolation source: seawater | place: Indian Ocean: Red Sea | collected 2010 | reverse complement strand
TTGATCTTTACAAAGAGTTGAGGAATTCAAGAAAAGGAGAAGAAAAATTTGTTCTCCACGATGGCCCGCCATATGCAAATGGAAATATCCATATGGGTACTGCATTAAATAAAATACTAAAAGATATTATAGTAAGATTTCATCAAATGGATGGCAAAGACTCTGTTTATGTTCCAGGTTGGGACTGCCATGGTTTGCCGATCGAGTGGAAAATAGAGGAACAATATAAAAAAAGTAAAAAAAATAAGAATGATGTTCCAATTGTAGAATTTAGAAAGGAATGCAGAAATTTTGCTGAAAAATGGATAGAGGTTCACAAAGATCAGTTTAAAAGATTAGGTGTTGTTGGTGATTGGGAAAATTATTATTCAACAATGAGCTATGATGCTGAGGCACAAATTGTAAGAGAACTTGGAAAATTTCTTAAAGAAGGAAGTCTTTACAGAGGATTTAAACCAGTTTTATGGTCAACAGTAGAAAAAACTGCTTTAGCTGATGCTGAAGTTGAATATCAAGACCATAAATCTGATACGATCTATGCTTGTTTTCCAGTGAAATCATCAAAAATTAAAGAATTAAATGATTGCAATATTGTTATATGGACTACCACTCCCTGGACCATACCAGCGAACAAAGCCTTAGCTTACAATGAAAGCTTAGATTACTTAATTATTCAAATTAACGATAAAGGAAATTTCAAAAATAAAAAAATTGTTATTGCCGAAGCACTACTGAACTCAGTTTTAAAAGATTGTGAGATTAAAGAATTTAAAAATTTAAAGAAATTCAAAGGTAAAGATTTAAAAGATACTATATGTAAACATCCATTTTTTGATTTAGGGTATGACCATGATATTCCAATGTTAGAAGCTCGTTTTGTAACTATCGAACAAGGAACAGGAATTGTTCATTGTGCACCAAGTCATGGACCTGACGATTTTAATCTTTGTTTAAATAATGGAATAAAAGCAATTGAAACAGTAGATGATGATGGAAAATATACAAAAAATGTTTCTCTCTTTGAAGGATTACATATTTTTAAGGCTAATCCAGTTGTCATTGAAAAATTGAAAGATCAAGATAATCTATTATCAAACGGTGAATTAGTTCATTCATATCCTCACTCTTGGAGGTCAAAAGCGCCCTTAGTTCATAGGGCAACACCACAATGGTTTATTTCTATGGAAAGTCATAAACTAAGAAGTAAAGCTTTAAAAGCAATAAATGACACAACCTTTTATCCAAGCAAAGGTAAAGAAAGATTAAAATCAATGATTGAAACAAGACCAGATTGGTGTGTATCAAGACAAAGAGTTTGGGGTGTACCACTTCCAATTTTTATAAATAAAAAATCAAATGAAATTTTGATAGATGATGAAGTGTTTGAAAATATTGCAAATATTTACGAAAAAGAAGGTTCGGATTGTTGGTTTTCTGATGACACTTCAAAATTTTTAGGTAACAAATATAAAGCAGAAGATTTTGAAAAGCTAAGCGATATTGTTGAAGTTTGGTTTGATAGTGGGTCAACTCATTCTTTTGTTTTGGAGAAAAGGAAAGATTTAAAATGGCCTGCTTCAATGTATTTAGAGGGATCGGATCAACATAGGGGCTGGTTTCATTCTTCACTATTGGAGTCTTGCGGAACAAGAGGCAAAGCACCTTTTGAGTCAATTCTTTCTCATGGGTTTGTCGTTGATGGAAAAGGTCTTAAAATGTCTAAATCGCTTGGCAACGTGATTGCACCAGAAGATATTTTAAAAAAATATGGAGCAGATATTCTAAGAATTTGGGTAGCTTCTTCAAATTATGCAGAGGATCTTAGAATAGATTATTCGATATTGGATCAACATGCAGAATCTTACAGAAAAATAAGAAATACATTCAGATATTTGCTTGGAAATTTAAATGATTCTTTTGAAAAACAAGATTTGGAGTCTATTCAAATTGAAAATTTACCCGAATTAGAACAATTTATGCTTCACAAAATTTATAACTTAAATAAAAATTTTAATAGTTATTTTAATAATTATGATTTTCATAACCTTTATAAAGAATTATTAAATTTTTGTACAGTTGATCTATCAGCTTTTTATTTTGATATTAGAAAAGATACTTTATATTGTGATCCAAAAGAATCTGAAAAAAGAAAATCAACATTAATATTGTTGAATATTATTTTAGAGTCTCTGTTAAAATGGTTTGCACCAATATTATCATTTACTACAGAAGAAATTTATCAACTTGTTGTTAAACATAAAAAAAGTATTCACTTAGAGAAATTTTTAAATTTCCCAAAAAACTTTGAAAATATAAAATTAAATGCAAAATGGCAAAAACTGATTAAAATAAGAGATATATGCAATATAAGTATTGAACAAAAGAGAGCAAATAAAGAAATAGGTTCAAGTTTAGAGGCTACGCTTTTAGTTAAACTTAACAGCGAAAATCAAAAAATTTTAAATGGAATCGATTTATCTGAACTTTGTATTACTTCATCAGTTAAAATTCTGAACAATGATGATAAGGAAATAATTGTTGAGACTAATAAGGCTTCAGGAGAAAAATGTCCTATATGTTGGAAAATTAGAACTTCACCTTGTGAAAGACCTCACTGCAAATAAAATGTTTAAAAAGAATATAGTCATATTTTATATAGCGACTATAATTTTTATTCTGGATAGACTGAGTAAATATTATATTTTAGTATTAGCAAAATCTGTTGAAAAATTAGATATTACAATTACAACATTTTTAAATTTTAATTTAGTTTTTAATAGCGGAATTGCTTTTGGTTTATTGTCTGTAGACGAAACATTTTATTATAACATTATCACCCTTATTATTATTGTTATTACTTTAATAATTCTAATTATTGCTATAAAAACAAGTGGAATTGAAAAATATTGTTTTTCAATGATTTTCGGAGGATCTTTAGGCAATATATTTGATAGATTGTACTATTCGGCTGTTATTGATTTTATAGATATTCATATAAATAATATTCATTGGTTTATATTCAATTTTGCAGATATATTTATTAGTATAGGTGTTATATTGCTAATATTTTTTGAACTATTCAAAAAGAAAATATGAATAAATTAATTATTTATTTTTTAATATTAAGTTTTTTGTCAGCTTGTGAGAGTGCTAGGGAAGGTTTTACACTTAAAAAAAAAGATAATTCAGATGAATTTTTAGTTGAAAAGAAAAATCCATTAGTGATGCCACCAAATTATGAAAACTTACCTAAGCCAGAAGACTTTCAGTCAAGTGAACAGAAAAAAAAAGAAGATGAATTTCAAAAAATTATTAGTAATAATAAAAACAACACTATTAGTACCGACACTAAAAATTCAAGCCTTAAAGACTCAATAATTGAAAAGATTAATTAAGTTTGATGTCAAAAAAATCTTTTCAATTAAAAAATTTTGAAAAAAAGTTTTTAATCCATCGAGAGAGAAAAAAAAGTTTTAAAATTTTGAAGAAATTTTTAAATGAATATAATGAGATAATTGAATCTCTAAGTACTAATTATAAAAATAATTACACTAAAAAACAATTATATAAATATAAAAAAAAATATTTAAATTATAGATTAATTGGAATTGGAGGATCTATTCTTGGAGCAAAGGCAATATATAATTTTTTAAAAGATAAAATTCAAAAAAATTTTATATTTATTGATAATTTACATCAACGTAAAAATTGTAAAAAAAATAAAAATTTCTTAAATCTTATTGTTTCTAAATCAGGAAACACAATAGAAACAATTATAAACTCAAATATTTTTATAAAAAAAAAAGATAAGAATATTTTTATTACTGAAAATAAAGAAAGTTATCTACTAACCTTGGCTAAAAAATTGAAATCTGAAATAGTTTATCATAATAATTTTATTGGAGGCAGATATTCAGTTTTATCAGAAGTCGGAATGTTGCCTGCAGAATTAATGGGTTTAAATCCAAATCGTTTTAAAAGATTTAATCATTTGATCAAAAATAAATCCTTCCTTAATGATTTGGTTAATAATGTTGCCACAACTTATTCTTTATTAATGAGAAAAAAATTTAATTCTGTAATTATTAATTATGATGAAAAATCAATGAATTTATTTAATTGGTATCAACAACTGATTGCTGAAAGCTTAGGTAAAAAAAATAAGGGTTTTTTACCAATAATATCATCGATGCCAAAAGATAATCATAGTGTTTTGCAATTTTATCTTGATGGACCAAAAAATAATTTTTTCACTTTTTTTTATGTTCATAATCGTAATGGGACAAAAATTAAAAATAATTTATTATTACCAAAACATAATTTCTTAAAAAATAAACATATTAAAGATATTATTTATGCTCAAAAGAAAGCTACTGAAAATGTATTTACAAAAAAAAATATTCCTTTCAGAAGTTTTGAAATACCAGTAAGAAACGAAGAGGCTTTAGGAGAATTGTTCTGCTTTTTTACTTTAGAAACAATTTTACTTGGAAGAATGCTAAATGTGAATCCATTTGATCAGCCAGCTGTTGAGTTAATTAAAAAAGAGACGAAAAAGTTATTAATTTGAAAATGATAAAAAAATTATTTTTGATATTCCATAAATTTTTTTTTCAACCAAGTCAAAGTTTGATGGAATAAAATCATTTTCTTTTTTATGTCTATGTAAAATAACAATTCCTCCCTTATTCAACATTTTATATTTATGTATTTCATAAAATAGATTTTTAAAATCCTTGTCTATATATGGTGGATCTAAAAAAATAATATCAAATTTTGATTTAAGATGAGAAAAGACTTCAGTATCATAAATATTTTTTTCAATCACTTCATAATTTTTAATGGACTTTAAATTTAACAAATTTTTTCTCAGTATATTTAAAACTCCAGGATAATTTTCAACAAAAATAACTTTTTTTACTCCTCTTGATAGGCATTCAATACCAAAAGACCCTACACCACAAAATAAATCCAGCACAATTGCATCAGAAAAATTAATCTCAAATTTATTTGAATGTTTAATGATATTAAAAATCGACTCTTTAGTAAGATCTTTTAATGGTCTTGTAGTTTTGTCTTTTGGAGTTAAAATTTTTTTCCCTTTAAAAGATCCTGATATTATCCTCATTATTCAATGACCTTGTAACCAATATCTTTTCTAAAAAAACCATTATTCCAATTAATATCCTTAAGAACTTTTAGAGAAATTTCTCTCGCAGTCCTTAAGTTATCTGATCTAGTAACAATATTTAAAACTCTACCACCATTTGACACAATTTTTCCAGCATCTAATTTTGTTCCAGCATGAAAGATAAACTGATTATTTTTTAAATCTAATTTTTCTAAATTAATCTCAATATTATTTTTATAATTATCTGGATAACCTTTAGAACATAAGACTATACAAATAGAATTATCGTTGTACCAATCAATCTCTATTTCCTCTAGTTTTTGTTCTATGCACTTATTGATAATCAATTGAAAATCAGTTTTTAATTTAGGTAATAATGTTTGACACTCTGGATCTCCCATTCTAACGTTATATTCAATTAAAAAAGGTTCACCATTTACAATCATTAATCCAGCATATAAAAAACCTTTATATTCACAATTAAGATCCTTTAAACCTCTTAGCGTTGGTTTGATAATATTATTTATAATTTTTTTATTTAATTCATCAGTTTCTAATCTTGAGGGTGAGTATGCTCCCATCCCACCTGTATTTTTTCCTTTATCACCTTCTAGAGCTCTTTTATGATCTTGAGCAGTTCCAAAAATCTTAAAATTTTTACCGTCAGATATAATAAAAAAACTCATTTCTTCCCCATTTAAAAATTCCTCAATAAGAAGATTTTTTGCAATACCAAATTTTCCATCAAAAATTTCATTCGTTGCTTTAGATGCTTCAGATATATTTTCACAAATATAAACCCCTTTTCCAGCTGCTAAACCATCAGCTTTAATTACAATTGGAAATTTGCAGTTTTTAAGAAATGATGTTGCTAATGTAATATTTGAAAACACTCCAAATTTAGCAGTTGGTATTTTATATTTTTCACAAAGTTTTTTTGTGAATATCTTTGAACCTTCCAATTGTGAGGCTACTTTATTTGGACCAAAAACTTTGATATTAAATTTTTCTAAATAGTCAACTATGCCATCAACTAATGGCTTTTCAGGACCAACTATAATCAAATCTATCTTATTTTTTATTATAAAATCTTTTATTTTTTCGAAATCATTTAATTCTATATCTACATTTATTGCTATAGAATTTGTGCCTGCATTTCCTGGAAAACAGTAAATTTTTTTTACCTTATCTGAACATTTAAGAGAAAAACATATAGCATGTTCACGTCCGCCACTTCCTATTACTCCAATTATCATATAATAGTATATAAACTAAATATGTTAAAAAAATTAGCTAAAATAAAGTATTTACCAAATAATTTTGAAGTTATTCAAGATGGTGATCATGTAATTTGTTCAATAACTGGAAAGAAAATTTCCTTAAAAAACTTAACTTACTGGAATGTAGAAGAGCAAGAGGCGTACTTTTCTTACATAGAAGCGAGTACCAAAAGAAAAAAAAGTTAGTCTATTTCCATCTATTGTGAGACCAAATCCACTGATTTGGGTTTCTTGTTATCATTTGTTCTAAGGTTTGATTTAATTTTAAAGTTATATTATCAATTGTTTGATTATTTTCGAAAATTAAAGGGTCCATAACTTCTAAAAAAAAATTTTCGTTATTCTTTCTTTCAATATAAATTGGAATGATTTTACAATTGTATTTTTTCACGAATTGGGCAGGTATAGTTGTTGTTAAAGCTTCTTTATTAAAAAATAGTGACCTTGTGCCTTGAGAGACTCTTTGGTCAATCATTAAAGCAATAGAGGTGCCTGATTTAAAGTGTTTTAATATTTCTTTTGTACCAGAGATTCCTTTTTTTATTTGTTTACAGCAAATATATTTTTTTCGAATGTTTTCCATTAAAGGATTTAAAAAAATATTATTTAACGGTCTATAAATTGCTGCAATATCAATCCCTGACCTCTCTATATGCATAGCCATTAGTTCAAAATTATCAAAATGACCAGAAATAAATATTACTGGGTTTTTTGAAAATTTTACTTCATCTAAAATTTTTTGACCTTTTATTTCTAAAAATTTTTCAGATTTCATATTTCTAAATTGTTTTATAAAAACATATTCAGCCAAAATTTTTCCATAACTTTTCCACATATTATCCATAATTCTTTTTTTGAATTCTATATTTGACTGAGAAAAAACTAATGAAATATTTTTTTCAATAATTTTTTTTGATCTAAAAAAGGGACCAAAATGAAGAAATAGATTACTTGATAAAAATCTTGCCATTTTTAAACCTATAATTTTAAAAATAATTAATAAAAAATATATGAATAAAAATTGAAAAAAATATTTTATATTTTTCATTATAATTTTTTTAATAAATTATATAATTCTTTTTCGTTTTGGATAATTAATTCTATTGCGATATATTCAATTTCATTTTTAAATTTATCTATTATTTTCATATAATCTTTTTCAGTGGTTATAATTTTTAAATTTTTTTCTTTAGCAACATCTATAATTTTTTTAAAATCTTTTTCACTATAATCATAATGATCAGGGAACACCATTTCATGTATAACATTAAATTTATTTTCTAATAAAATTTCTCTAAAATCAGACGGATTACCTATGCCAGAAAAAATTAGATATCTTGATTTTAAATCGTATCTTTTTAAATTTGATATTCTATAAGCGGTATTAAAAATCTTAATTTTATAATTAACATTTTGAATTTGATTATGAATTTTTTCAAGATTGTTTGAATTTCCATTTAAAAAAACAGCATCAAACCTTTTTAAGCTTGAGAGTTTTTCTCTTAGTGGACCTGCAGGTAGATATTGTCCATTTCCAATCCAATTTTTTGATTTAAAACACACTAATTTTAAATCATAATCAATTTTCATATCCTGTAATCCATCATCAAATATTAAAATATCGTACATTTTATTAATACCCTCTTTAATTGCTTCCCCTCTTGATTTTGAAATGATTAATGAAGTTTTTTTTCTTAAAAATAATTGTTCATCTATCTGATTAGAATGATCTTTTTTTATTGTTGCGATATTTTTATTTAATTTTTTTAAAATTTCATATATTTTGACTGTAAGTGGAGTTTTACCTGTCCCTCCAATATAAATATTTCCAATACAAATCGTTTTAATTTTTGTCGTTTTTTTTTTTTTGACTATATTAAAAAAAAAATTTCTTATTACAAAAGGAATGGAAAACGGCATCAATAAAAAAGAAATTAAGTTAGGTTTTGCTAAGTCCCAAAAATATGGTTTTTTAATTTTCATTTCTTTTTAAAATTAAATTTATTTCATGCATATTTTTTTTTAAAATTTTTTGACCAATTTTATTAACTTTTTTTTTTATATTTATTTGAGTTTTCTTGTTAAATAATTTTCTTAAAATATTTGAGGCTTGATTAACATTGTATATTTTTTTAGAAATATTTTTTTTACTTAGAAATTTATAAATCTCATTGAAATTGGATACATTAGGTCCATGCAAAATATTGCAATTATATCTAACTGCCTCCAACGGATTTTGACCTCCGTGTTTTATCAAAGATCCTCCTAAGAATACATTTTTAATTATTGAATAAAAAGATTTCGTTTTTCCAAATGAATTAACTAAATAAATATCAGTTTCTTTATCAATTTTCATTTTAGGTTCATGGATATGAACTTTTAAACCTAAATTTATTAATTGATTACGTATAATTTCTTTTCTATCTATATGTCTTGGTATTATTACGGTTAAAAGATCTCTGTATTCTTTTTTTAGATTATTATGAACGAGTCCTATAAACTCTTCTTCATGATTATGAGTACTAGATGCACACCATGCAGTTCTTTTTGAAATAAATTTAATTGTTTGATTATTAATTTCTATTTTTTCATTTTCTGATTGAGCATATTTTAAATTTCCAAAATATTTTATATTTTTTGCACCCAACTTTTTTAAAAAGATATAAGACTCTTTATTTGAACATAAACAAAGTTCTATTTTGCTAAATAAAAATTTAGAAAAGTTTTTAAACATTATCCATCTTTTAAAAGTTTTTTTAGTTATTCTTGCATTAATCAAAATTATTGGAATGTTACTTTTATTTAAATTGATTAGCATGTTAGGCCAAATCTCAGAGTCAACAAAAAAAGCTATAGATGGTTTCCAATGATCAATAAATTTTTTAACAATGAAATTATTATCTATAGGAAAGAATTGATGCGTAATTTTTCTGAGTTTGATTTTTGAAATAATTTTTGAGGAACTCAAAGTGTTAGATGTTATTAATATTTTACTAATTTCTCGAAATTTTACTAATTTTTCAAGTATAGGAACTATACTTTGAAATTCTCCAACACTGGCTACATGAAACCATACCAGTTTTCCTCTAGAACCAGAGTTTTTGAAGAATCCAAATTTTTCTCTTAATCTGTTTGAGTCCTCTTTTTTTTTAAATAATCTAAATAAAATTATAAGAGGAGATAAAACTAGTATTAAGTTAATAAAAATTCTATAAAAAAAAATCATTACGATCTTTTCAGCTGTTTTTCATAAAAGTTTTTATAAGTTATTGAATTTTTTAATAACTCATCATGTTTTCCATGATCTGTAACCTTACCTTTATCAATTACATAAATTACATCTGAATTTAATATTGTTGACAATCTATGAGCAATAACAATTGTAGTTCTACCTTTGGTAAGAAAATTTATAGCTTTTTGAATTTTACTTTCAGTTTCAGCGTCTAATGATGATGTGGCCTCATCTAATAAAATTATAGGGCTTTTTTTTAATATAGCTCTAGCAATAGACAATCTCTGCTTTTCCCCTCCAGATAATCTAACACCATTTTCCCCTATTAAAGTATCATATTTATTAGGTAATTTTTCAATAAATTCACTTGCAAAAGAATATTCAGCAGCCTTTATAACTTCATCTAAAGAAGCATCTTTGTTTGCATATTGTATATTGTTGAAAATTGTATCATCAAACAAAGTTGTGTCTTGACTTACTAAAGAAATATTTCTTCTTAAAGAATACAATGATGAATTATAAATTGATTGTTTGTCAATTTTAATGTCACCTGATTTTGTGTCATAAAATCTGGGTATTAAATTTAAAATTGTTGATTTTCCGGCACCACTATGTCCAACTAAAGCTGTCATTTTTTTTCCAGGAATTTTAAGATTTATAGAGTTTAAAACAATAGACTCTGTTTGAGAATAATTAAAATTTATTTTTTCAAAATCTATTTCCCCTTTATCAACCACTAACTCTTTTGAATTATCTCTATCTTGAACTTCAGGAATATAATCAATAACTGGAAGAACACTTTTAGCACCTTCCAAACCTTGTTGGATTGCAATATTAAGAGTTGCTAGAGACCTGACTGGTTGGTAGGCTAGCATCATAGCAGCTAAAAAAGAAAAAAAATTGCTTACTTCGAGTTCATCTTTAGCTATCAGTATAGCCGAAAGATAAATCAAAATAGCTATCATTATACCCGTGAGTACCTCCATGATAGGTGAGGCTCTTACAAACACAATGTTAATTTTTTTTGATGTTTCTTTAACAGCTTCAATATATTCATTTGCTCTATTTTGTTCATAATTCTCTCTCTGGAAAATTTTAGCAATTTTATGATTTTTTAAAATTTCAATTAAGTATGCATTAAGTATACCGGCACGTTTCATCTGTTGTCCTGTCACCTTACCTATTCTTTTGCCAAGAGATTTTGCAGCTAAGGATGCAATAGGAATCATTATTATTGCAAATAGTGTTAATTTCCAATTTTGATAAAACATTACCCCCAATAACCCAATTAAAGTTAAACTATCCTTAAAAAAATTCAAAATAACTGTACTCACTAGATTTGTAATCATTGCAACATCATTTGATAAGTTGCTTATAAATTTTCCTGAATGTTTGTTTTCAATTAGTTTAGAGTCTGCAAGTAATATTGATTTAAATATATCTACTTGTATATCTTTAGTTACATCAGCTGATACTCCAATCATTATAATTTTTGCTAAATATAACGATGTCCCCTTTACTATAAATGCTAAAACAATTAATCCTGGTATTATTAATATTAGATTTTTTTTTTGCTCTATGAATAATTCTTTAATTGCAGGATCTAATAAATAAGCAACTGATGAAGTGCTTCCAGCTAATAAGACTGTAAAAAATACAGAAAGAATTATTTTTTTTACGTATTTTTTTGTATAATCGTCATAAAGTCTTTTTAAAATTTGAAAATCACTTGTCATTTATATTTTGCCAGCAATAAGACTAATTAAAACTAAAAAACCTAAGTAATTATTAGATTTAAATATTTCTAAACATTTATTGCTATTTTTTATTTCGATTTTTTTAAGTTGAAAAAAAGTCATTTGTAATAAGATTATTATGAATACAAAATAAAAAAAGTTATTTAAATTTAAATAAATTCCAACAATTAAGAGACTTATTAAAAAAGTAGAATAACATAGTGTAATAAATTTAATTGGATTATCCTTAAATTTAATTGATGTTGATTTTAATCCTATAATTTCGTCATCTTTAATATCTTGATACCCATAGATAGTGTCGTAACCTAATGTCCAAAATATGGCCCCAAAGTAAAATATTAGAGGAATTAAATCTATTTGATCATTTATCGAGGTCCATCCTAATATTAGACCATAGTTAAAAGTTATGCCTAAAAAAAGCTGAGGCCAATAAGTAAATCTTTTCATTAAAGGATATAAAAAAGCTAAAGGCATTGATACTAATGCTAAAAGAATAGTTAATTTATTAAACTGTATCAAAACTATTAATGCAGTTAAACAAAGTATTCCAGAATATAAATAACCTAGAAAAATTGAAATCTTACCTGAAGCAATAGGCCTGTCTTTTGTTCTTTTAACTCTATTATCAAAATTTTTATCTGCAATATCATTTACTATACAACCTGCAGATCTCATTAAGACAGCTCCAAGAAAAAATAATAACAAATAGTATAAATATAATACTATCTCACCATTAAAATTATAAGCTATTGTTAAACCCCAAGCGCAAGGCCAAAATAAAAGCATAAAGCCAATTGGTTTTTTTAACCTTGTCAGTTCAATAAAAAGATATAATTGGTTCATAAATTTACTTGTAAATAACAAACACAAGATTGATAATCAAACTGATTCGATGAATATAGATTATACAGTCACAGCTTTAATGTTTCCCGCAATTCCCCTAATAATGGGTGTGTACAGTAATAGGTTCCATTCTTTAAGTGCTTTGATTAGAGAATTACATGATGAACATGTTTATGAAAAGCATGTCCCACCTGAGTGGCAAAAACAGTTTATTAATTTGAGTGGAAGAATTACCTTATTAAGATGGTCAATAATGTTTGGGGCTTTTGGTTTTTTGTTCAATATGCTGACTGTCCTTGGGCTTTATCTCAATGAAATATTGATAGCTAGAGTAATTTTTGGATCATGTTGTTTATCAATGATGATTTCAATACTTTTTTTTATTAGAGAAATTCACATTTCAACAAATGCATTAAGACTTCATATGTCAGATATGGATTTTAAAGTTGATTAAGGAATAATTATTGCTGGACCTAAAATCTTTCTTGATTCTAGCTCTTGATGGGCTTTTACAATATCTGTTAGAGAATATTTTTTAAAAATATTTAATTTGAATTTTTTTGTAGTAAACATCTCAAAAACTTTACTTGCTGCTTCATCAAGCTCTTCTCTAGTTGATGTGTAGTGGGCAATACTGGGTCTAGTTAAATATAATCCTTTAGGTGCCAAAGATTTAGTAACATTGCAAGGATCCAAAGGACCTGACGCGTTTCCAAATGAGACCATCATTCCTCTTATTTTTAAACATTCAATTGATCCATCAAATGTTTTTTTTCCAACCCCATCGTAAACAACCGGAACACCTTCACCATCAGTAATTTGTTTAACTTTTTCAGCAAAGTTTTCTTTAGAATAATTTATTACATGATCACAGCCATTTGCTTTTGCTGTTTCAATTTTTTCATCAGAACCAACTGTTCCAATTACAGTGCATCCTAAACTTTTAGCCCACTGACAAAATATTTGCCCAACTCCACCTGCTGCTGCATGAAATAAAATAGTTTCACCTGATTTTACAGGATATGTTTTATGAAGAAGATAAAAAACCGTGAAACCTTTTGTCATTAAAGTTACAACTTTTTCTAATTCTATTTCATTTGGTACTTTTACTAATTTTTTAGCTGGAAAAATCCTATGAGATGCATAAGAACCAATTGGCATTGAAGCATAGGCAACTCTATCACCTACTATAAATTCTTGGACATTTGGACCAATTTTTTCAATAATTCCTGCTCCTTCAAGTCCAACCCCTGATGGTAGTTTAATAGGATATAGACCTGACCTATGATAAGTATCAATATAATTAAGACCAATAGCTTGATTCTTAATTAAAACCTCGCCAGATTTAGGATCTTCCAGTTTTATATCTTTAAGTTCTAAAACTTCTGGGCCACCGTTTTTCGAAATTTCTACAGCTTTCATTTTACAAATGTACCATTATGATAATCTTGAACAGCTTGCAAGATCTCAGCTTTGGTATTCATTACAAAAGGACCACCTCTAGCTATTTCCTCATTAATTGGTTTTCCTGATATAACTAAAAATTTTGCGTTTGTTTTTGCTTTAATTTTTAATTCTTCCCCTTTTGAGAGTAATATTAAAGTGCTATTTTTAACATTATCATGTTTTTTTGAACCTATTTCTATTTCACCATTAATTAAATATACAAAAGTATTATGTGTAGATGGTAAACAACAATTAAATTCTTTATTTTTATTTAATTCAACATCTAAATACACAGGCTCAACGTTATGTCCTTTTACAGGACCTTCAGCTTTTTCAAATTTACCAGCTATAACCTTTACTTGCTTACCTTCATCTTTATGCACACTCATTTTATTTGCATCAATATAAATATATTCAGGTTTACTCATTTTTAATTTTGCTGGCATATTAATCCATAGTTGAAAACCATGAAGTTTTCCCTCCCTCATTGCAGGCATTTCAGAATGAATAATTCCACTTCCAGTTTTCATCCATTGAACATCACCTGCAGTCATTCTGCCCTCGCCACCTGTGCTATCTTTGTGCTCAAAATCACCTGCAAGCATATAAGTTACTGTTTCAATTCCTCTGTGAGGATGAGGTGGAAAACCAGCGATATAATCTTCACTATTTTCAGAACCAAATTCATCTAACATTAAAAAGGGATCATAGTAATTTGGTTCAACACCAATACTTCGCTTTAATTTTACTCCAGCACCATCTGATGCTGCAATAGGATCAATAATTTTATCTACTTCGATAATTTTCATGAACTCGATATAAGAATTATTTATATTAAATCAAGTAACTTATTAAGATCCTTAATTTCATGTTTTGGTGCATAATCTAAATTATCGAAAATATTATTATTTCTATTTACCCAAATAGAATTAAAACCATAATTACCAGCACCAGAAACATCCCAAGTATTTGCACTTAAAAAAGCGACTTCATTTTTTTCAACTTTATATTTATCTAAGGGCATGTCATAAACTTTAGAACTTGGTTTGTAAATTCCCACTTCTTCAATTGAAAAAATATCATCAAATAATTTTTCTAATTTATTTTTTTTTACTAATTCATTTAGTAAGGATGGTGTTCCATTAGAAAGAATAGCTAATTTGAAATTTTTTTCTTTAAGAGTTTTCAAAGTGTCTTGAACTTCTTTAAAAGGGGAAAGAACTTTATAGAGATTAAGTAATTCATCTTTCATTGAAGAGTTTATTTTAAATACTCTAATAGATTTATCTAGGCTATCTTCAGTTATCTGCCAAAAATCTTTATGTCTTCCCATCAAACTTCGAAGCCAAGTATATTCTAATTGAGTAGTTCTCCAATAATTTGCAAAACCTTCCCACTTATCTCCAATTTTTTCTTTACATTTCTCAGCAGCAGA
>MDTE01202874.1_pt1 | contig 15127 bp, 11 predicted proteins | sample 811231 | NCBI WGS metagenome assembly MDTE01 (sample SAMN05326651, study PRJNA326480) | marine metagenome | isolation source: seawater | place: Indian Ocean: Red Sea | collected 2010 | reverse complement strand
TTTATATAATCATCGTACGTTGCTGTAAACTTAATTTTGTCCTGTGGATTAATAGATGACGTGTCTGTGTCTTTGATAGTAATCGCAGGTTCCAACTGATATTGCTGTCTGTCAGAAGTAGATGCTTCCAAATACTTGTCTGCTATATTTCTTGTGTAAGAATCTAATCTTCCAATGTATCCATCAAGCCTTTCAAGTTTACCTTTTTGTATAACTTGATCTAAGGTACTACTTAAAAACTTTTGGTTAGCATCAGTTCTGTAATACGAAGGTAAATGTGCGACTGTTCGTCTGTATTGCCGTCCACCTTTGTCGGTTACAACTTCGTATCTTTTTGTGCTGTCTATTGAATTATCTGCCATTAATATCCTGCCCCACTACTGCCTGATGATGAACCAGATCCTGATGAATAAGATCCTGCCGTAGTAGAGCCAGATACTGCTGATGTTGATCTTGCTGTTGAAGTTGTCGTAGTGGTTGATGTTACAACTGTTCCTGAAGCCTGAAGTTGGTTTGCTCCAATGGCGTCAATAATTGATACATCATCAACGGTGGCCCCACTAATGAATATTTCGTTACTGTTTCCTGAAATTTGGAATAATGATCCAAATACTTGTCCTGCTTGGTTAGGTACGATCACTACCGTTAACAAGTCTGGAGCAAGTCTGTTATGAATATAACTTGCTAGTTCTGTAAAATAGAAAGTATCTCCAAAATCAAAATTATCTAATGCAAAGAATTCATTTATTGCCTGTATAACAACTGTTTTAATGACTGCATTTGAAACTGTTGATGCAGGATTTTTAACAACCTTAAATGTTGCTTGATATTCTTCTTCCGCGTTGTTTCCAAAAAGAATTTTGTAAGAAACAGGATGATAAATTATTTGATCAGATAATCCTTTAACTGGATCTAGTTTAGATGCGTAACTAATTCTCAATTGATCAGACGTGCTAGGCACAGGTTTTGATCCGCCAACACTTAACCAAGTTCTAAATAATGTATCATAAGATCTTTCTAATAGGTAAATGTCGATTATGTTCGAAACTGATGGATCTATTCTAGTGCTTCCGCCAGCAAAATGTTGATATTGGAAAAAGATATTGCTTCGTCCTTTTCTTGCATAATAATCTGTAGTTGTCACTAAAGAATTTGTTGTGCTACTGTATTTTTTTATTACATTTTCACTTGCATCATAAAAATAAAATAGTTGTCCGTCGGTATATGTGCCTGGTAAAGTTATGCTTGATTCATTTTGTGTCACAACAAAGTTACTTGCCGCGTATGGTCTATATCTTTCTATGTTTTGATCTGTGGAAACAAATTTTTCATAAAAAACAAATTTTGTCGACTCGCTCAACGTTGGTTCTATGATTATGTCAAATAACTCCGGATTATCAACCACGCCATCATCATCTGAATCAAAAAATCCAACTTTAACTTTCCTATTATCTTGGTAACCATCTTGCTCTGAAATAGTGTCCACTACTTGCCATGTGATAGGATATCCTACTGCATTACCAGTACTTGCAAGAGTATTATTTTTAAGAATTTTAATTGTATCTTTTTTAGTCTGTCCTGTTGTGTAATCATAAATTTTTTCTTGTGGATCAAAGTAAAATTTATTTTGTCCACTTGATTCAAAAATATATTCTAATTTTCTGTATGTAACCGTATATGTAGATCCATCGTTAGTAAAGTTAAACCACCAACTTTGATCTAAATTAGTTCCAGACGTATCACCAGCAAACCCTAAACTGAAAGTGTTATTTGCACTTACATTTGTTGTTTCTATCACTTTCCATTCGCCTACTGTTTCATCATAACGTAATGCAAAATTTTCATATGCAGTGATTCTGTTTTGTAAATCCGCTTTGAGTGTAGCACCTAAAGATGTTGCAAGTTGTGGTATCACGGATTTGACAACTGCGTTGCTTGGTACTATGTCTGCTAAAGTAATCGGTCCTTGCCCTGATTCTAAATTTCCAACTCCGCCGTTTGCACCATCACCGACAACAGTTGCAACTTTGGCCCATATTCTATCAAAAGATTCATCTGTTGTGTTTGTTACTAATTTTCCGTTTTTAAATTTTCTAGTGTCCGGAGACGTAAACTTTATCAAAGCACCAGGCTTGACAAATTTTAAATTAGATGTTGCATATTGCCCAACCACCAAAGGTCCACTTGAGTAAATGTAACCCGTATTTGCATTTGTTGTAGTAGTTGTGCTGTTCCAAGAAGTTGTCAACATTGACAGATCTTTTGCACCGTACTTGTTGTAAAAAAATTGTCTGGAATAAGGAAGTTTTATCTTGCTTTCAATTTTTGTATTCAATGTGTTTAAGATATCATTTTTATTACTAAACGTAAAAGTAAATGACGGTAAAGTTTCCTCTCTGTACAAAATACCATCGTCTGCTATAACATTTACATTTGAGTACGACCCTGTTGGATCAATTATTTCTTTTGCTCTAGATATACCCGATGCAGTTCTATTGACAGACCTAATTTTAATTATTTCTTGAGAAGCGGATAATGGCACAACATTGTAATCTTCTGCTGTTATCATTCTGTCTTGAGAGTAATAAACTTGTGGTGCTTTTTCTCTGATAGAATCACTTGATTCTGTTTCTGCTGAATTATATAAAGATTGTTGCAATGATGCAGATACAGTTAAAGTTTGTTCTCCACCGTTCTTATCTGTGTAATTAATTTTGAATTGCACCGCTCTCATATCTTGCGGTTGCACTGAATATTTTTCGTTATCACTTACTCTGTAGTATGCTCTAAATCTACCCATTGGAATATCTGCAAAGTTTCCATCACCAAATACTAAATCAACTTGGTCATCTGCTTTTGTAATTACGTTGTATATGTTTCTTGTGCCTGATGCCAAAGAATTGTAAATTGCATTGTTACCTGCAAGTGCTGGAACTTTATTCCATAAAGAAAATGGCTGTCCAAAATCATCTAGTTGCCATAACCATAAATCTGTATCATTAATGTTCGTGGAGTTCAAAGGCCTTACTAAATTTGTTGTTGAATTATTGATTGTAAAATCTTCTACTTCTAAAGATCCTTGTTTAAACAAAGCAAAAAATCCAGTGTTGTTTGAACTATCGCCTGCTCCGTCTGTTCTATAAATGTATGAAAAGCCTGCTCCAGGAATAGGAGTGCTTTCATATATAGATTCAGAATTAGATATTGTTGCAGGAACAACTTCAAATGCTCTTGTAATTCCGCTTACTGCTCTTGAAAAAGTAAAAACAGGTACATCTGTGTTATTAGAAGAAGTTGTGTAAATCTCAGTTTGGATGTTTCCAATTTTATCCGATTCTAATGGTTTGCCAAAAGTTTGTCCTTCTTGATTCACGGCGTCTAAAATTTTTGTAAAGTGCTCTCTGTAATTTGAATTGGCCGCATCATTCCAACGCACAGTCAATCCTGCCAAACTTGTTCCAGCACTATCTTTTACGTTTTCTGTTGTAGATACAGAATCAAATTTTAGTAAACCTGTTGTAGGCTTGTTTCTTGATGCATTGTAATTAATTAATCTTGCTAATCTTAAAACTGAATTCCTTCTAGATGCAGTTTCTAAAAAGTTTTCTCGTGCATTTAAATCAACTCTGAAAGATAGTGACTGAGCGATGTAGGCAATTAAATCAAGTAAAGCAACATATTCCGATGATTCAACAAAATCATTGAAATCGTCCGGATAATTTTCCTGCAAATATGCAACCATAGTTCTACGTATGGTTTCAAAATCATAGGATTTGAAATCCGCTTGTTGGAATGCAGTATAGATTTTTCTCCAATCTTCTGCTACCAATAATCTATTTTGTCGTTCTGTTGTGGCCATAATCGTTTTGTAACGATATTTATAGTTTTAATTAAGTGCGTATATTAAGATAGGCGTAAAGAGTTGTTCTCGTTAAACTTGAATACAAGTTTTTCAGTGATATTGTAAGGAACATATGTTAAAGAGGCGGATACAGCAATACCGTGCTCATACTCAGATACAACGATTTCATTGGTAGAAAGCCTAGGATCAGCATTTAATTGTTCAGTAATATCGTCAATTATTAACTGTCTTGTAGCCTCAGTAAGTGGTTCAAATATGGCATCGTATATAATAGTACCAAACTCAGGATTTTCTACCCTCTCACCTTTTCTCACACTTAATCTATTGATTAAGTCTTGCTTGATCAATTCAAAATCATACAATTTGTAATTTGACCTATCTGCTTTGGAACTAAAACCCTTAAAAGTTTGTCCTCTGTTTTTTATTTTTTTCTCTTGCTCTGCCATTTTTTACTTCTTTTTTTGTGCTCTCTTTAATGCTTCTTTTTGTGCTTTTTCAAAACCTTCTTTTCCACCAAATGGAGCATACATCTCATCACTATATAGTCGATCTATATCATAACTGCTACTGCTACCACTGGAAAGATCAGTATCAAAACCAAATATGTTTCCAATATTTTTACCAACTTCTCCTATCTTTTTACCGGAGCCGTCAGTGACTTTTTGTATTTCAGTAACATTCACAACCTTATCTCCTACGATGTGTTTGTGAACACTCTTAAGTTTATTTACAAGACTATCTATTTTGTTTTTGCCGGGTTTGATATCTAAATGAGGATTCACTGTGGTACTTGCATTTTCTACAATACTATCACCTAAAACATTGGCAAGTGTTGTTGTGCCAAAATCACCTTTAGAAAGATTGCCAATTAAATTTTTATCTACTGTGCTTATAGTTTTCATCAACTCGCCTTGTGCAAATAGTAGTCCGTCTTTATTGATAAAGACTTTATCTTTTAACAAGTTTGTTGCTTCCCCGGTTATTGATTGTACTGTTGATTGTACCAAAGAGGACGCAGATGTCAATTTAGTTTTCAAACTATCTATATCGAATGGTCCCGACTTGGACACAGACTTTCCAAAATCATTCCATGGTCCAGGACCATCTGGCATTTTCGCTCCATCCAGTTGGAAATTTTTTGAATAATCTTGTGCGAAATCATTTGCAACTTTTTGTAGTTTTTCAACATCAATGCTGTTACCAAATGATTTTAACTCTGCTTCTAAATCTGCCTGGAACTGTGTTGCTTTTATTACAACGTTATCACTTAACCTATTCGCTTGTTCTATAAATTCAGGTGTACCAACAGTTTTTGATTTCTCTTCCCAATTTGAATCATTTTTTGGAGAACTGCTACTAGAAAATTCTTTCAATCCTTGTTTGTTTCCAAAGTGATATTCATAAGGTTCGTGAGTCGGAACTCTCATACCGTCCATTGTTTCCAATGTGTCTGCTTTAAATTCTAAAGGTTTTTGTTTCGCCTTTTCAGCCGGATTTACATCTCCTATCGGAGTTACTAATGTATTTGTTCCTGCAGGATTTTCGTCCATTAAATTTGTTCTAACTAAATCTGTAATTACAGATGCGTTTGCTCCTATTGTGTTATGGTGTACTTCACTGCCTGCTAAATCTATTCTTCCAGATGAATGATGTTGCTGTCCGGAGTTAGCAAAAGATAAAATAGATCCTGCGGGTGCTTTGGTTGTTACAGACCCTCCTACAGCATGGAGTTGTATGTCGTTATCTGCAAACTGCTGTATGTTTCTTCCATCAACTACAACTTTATCTTGCGCCTTTAATTTAATTTTTCCTTTTGCAAACATATTAATATTTGCGTCACTATGAAAGTTAATATTATTTTTTGCTCTTACATTATATCCTGCACTTGAATAAATGTCTATCATACCACCAGATGAAAATTCCATCCATGCATTACCCGTAGCATTCGCAATATAGACCACTCCTTCTGTGTCGTGCAATAAAATTTGATGTCCTGATGCTGACCTTAAACGTATTAAGTGATTATTTCCCTCGAAGTCACCATCGTCCATTACAAATGAATGTCCTGTTGATCTTGTTATTTCTTTTTCTTCAGGATTATCAATAGGTCCTAGTCTAACTTTTTTAGATCCTTTAACAATAGGCCCCGGTGTGCTCATGCCATAAACGGCACTTGGAGATTCTCTTCTGGCAGAAGATGTTGTGGTACCCCTGACAGTATCTTGAATCAATCCTTGTTTTCTCAAAGTTTCTGCGAATGGGTGAACTGGTTTTGCTAATATATCTGCATTACCTCCGTTTACGTCCCATGATGTTTTATTAATCTCGCCTGCCGGTACAGTTTCGGTTCCGTAGGTTGCAGTTTTAGATGCACCGCCACTAGGTGGTCCACCTGATTTTATGTTAGTTGCACTTGAAGCCGCGATACCCGGTGTCATGTGATTCATGTATGCATCTTGTATACAACCAATCCAAAATGCTTGACTGCTTTTTCCTTCTGCAAATATTACTAAAACCCTTGTATCTAGATCTGGTGGTACTGCCCAAAAACCATAAGAGTGTTGAGTGTCTTCAAAATCGTATGGATCGTTTGCAGTTAATGATTCTTTGCTTTTTGTTCCATAGAATGGTGATAGATATGAACATAAAATCAAATCAGATTCACTTGGGGTTTCTGTTTTTGATAACGCAGGTATTAAAACTTTGATCCTACCCATTTTTTCTGGATCAGAATTTTGTTTTACAATACCAATGTACGGACCTGGATTTACATTGACATAAGATTTATCTTTTCCCGGTGCATGGGTAGTTGCTACGTCTCCTGTTAAATGTGGATTTGTCATATTACTAATTATCGCGGTCCTTCGCCGTCATTAAAATCTATCAAAATGTTTGGTGCAACAACTCCTTTGCTATCTGTTTTCATTGACTCTTTGTCTACTTTACTAGCGATCGCTTCTGCTTTATTATCTTTTGTTGATGCAACTTTTGAAAACTTCTGTTGATTTTTAATTCTTACACTATATAAAGTTTGACGGAACTGCCCTTCATTGAAAGTGCTGGTAACTCGATAACATTTATACAAACCACTGAATTGTACATTTTGTTCTGCTTTGCTAAAATTATGAAATCCGCTTTTCTCATCAAAATCAGTTGGCATTTTAAAATCTAATGTGTAAATTGGTTCTGCTGTATCGTAATTGAAAGCACCTTCCTGTATGTGCCAACTTGCACCTTTTGTTTGTCCAATTTTTTCCATATCTACAACCGGATTTAAAGGATCATAGTCGTTGATATATTCCATAGGTAATGCCGCATCGTGACCTAACCAAGCAGGATCTCCCATTATCTCCAATTCAACTTTAATCATATCTGCCTCTGGATTTGTGAGATAATCAAACCACTGTCTAGTGTTAGACGTTTCTGTTTCGTCTTTGGCACTTGGATCCTCAGAACCTCCAGTTGCTCCTGGATACGCCCTAAATGGATTACTTGCATCTGGATAATGTTGTGAACCTGTAGACGCCCACGAGTCTTTTGTAGATGCTTTGTCTTTTGAAATATTCTTTTTATCGTGAGATGCATCATTGGCTCCGTAAAGTCTTGATTGGAAAAATGCAACTTTATAATTGATATTCAAATCTAATATATCTAGGTTTTGTCCGGTAAAGATGTAATCATAATTCTTCTTGACATTTTTTCCCCATTGAGCATTATCTCCTAAACCAGGCACAACAAAATTTCCGATATGAATTAGATATGGTTGCACATGATAATGAATTATTTTTGGATGCATCTTTGTTTTATTATCCATTTTTTTAACATCCGTTTGAATACTGGTTATAATTTTAAACCAAGGCACGTATTCTTCTTCTAGTTTATCGCCTTTCTGCTTATTCCAATATTTTGTAATAAATTTGTCTGCTAAATTTTTGTAAGCATTAGTTCTCAACATAATACTTTCCATTATATTTGCAATCGATGTCGATGCATTAAATTGCGTTGATTCCGGCATACCAACTTCTTTTGCTAATCCCGGGTCTACTGCATCTTCTCCAAAACCAACATTTAATATGTTGAAGTTACCAATATTCCAATGTGTCATTGGTTTTCCAACATCTTCTTGTTTTTGTCCATCGTAGTATGGATCTATTGTGATCCTATATTCGTCTGCATACTCTCTGGCGCCATTTTCTATTTCGTGTTTTTGAATGTTAGCAATACTTTTTAACAATGAATTAAATTGTTCTTTTATCGTTCCACCTTTGACTGTTGCAGGCCCTCTGATATAAAGATATCTATTGACCATTGCAAATTCTGTGTAAGGTACCGCGGTTACTGTGTATCTACTACCGCCTGCACTTATATCTAGTTCAGAATTTACAAGTTTTATTGGATAATATTTTTTTGGTACTACGTTTCTATGTACTTTTCCTTTTGAATCCATTCCAACAAATTCTAAGGTTAACAAATACGGTGCATCTAAATGATCGATAAATCCACAATTACCAGACGATGCTCTTAACTTTTCATAAAAAGTTACACCTAACGGTTCACTTAATTCCATTTCAATTTTAGTAAAGTTCATTGACTTCCTTTGTGGATTAGGTGCATGAACTCCGTCTATTTCAACACGTTCAAAGTATATGTCGTGATTCTTTTCAAAAATCGTTCTTGCTCTATCTATTCCTTCTCTGATTGCTTGTTGTCTCTTCTTCATTGTTTCTTGAGTATCGGCAGAATATCTTGCATTTACTTCGCCCGGACTCAATCCGTCTGTAGCAGAAGGCAAAGTTTCGCTAGAAAAAGTTCCACCTTGTCCGATACCACCCGATCTTGCAATGATATCATGAGGCGGATTGTTTTTAATTTTTCTTGGATCTCTGATCTCTGACTCTGAAATGCCAGAAAGAGTAAACAAATATGTGTATGTGGCAAATTTATGGAGAGGATTTGGAATATTTTTTTCATCTCCGTATTCGTGTTTTTTAATATCTGCTATTTTGGAAACTTCTGTTGCGTTGATATCAACTGACTCCGTTCCTGAATTAATAGTTTTTTGCAAAGTATTGCCGTCTATTGCATTACCTTGCTCTTTTATTTTTTCAATTTGATTTTGTTTTATTAATTTTCTTTTATTATATCTTGATATTGATTCTTTAGTATATGTTGTATTTTCAATATTGGTTTTATCAACAAGATTTAGATTTTTATTTTTCTTTTCAAGATAATCTTTTAAATTACGTACCCTAGCCATTTTATACTCCTAGGTCTTTTTGCAGATTACTTAACTTAGGTATCTGTATCGTGACTCCTGGAGCAAAATCGTAAATAGGATCTTCTATTTCGTTAGGGTTTCTTTGTGCAAATACCCACCATAATCTCGGAGTACCATACAAGTCGTACGCCAACAAGTCAGGACGGTATGCATATATTCTATCAATAGTATATGATATGTCATCTAGATCTGCTGTCAGCGGTCTCGGTGAAAAAAAATCAAGAGATGTTGCTGTCTGCGGAGTATTGAAATACGGTGATGTTGTAGAATACTTGGCCATTAAATAAATCCAACTCCGTCTTTATTCTGTAAGTTTCCTGCAACAAAATCTTTCATATTAAATTTCTTAACAGTCTCTCTAGAGTATACTGGTTGAATTTGTATTGTGAACAAACTTTGAGTAGGTGCCCATGTCTCAGGAATTTTACTGTCCATTGATAGAGTTCTAGGAGCATTTGGAGCCTGTTGCAAATCTTCTCCCATCTGGCTTGTTGAAATATAATCAATTCCTTCTCTCAATTCGCAAGTGAAATTGGTTACAATTACAGGAACATTTTTAAAAACATAATTTCCATATCCATTCAAAGTTAGAATTGGAGGTGGGTTTCCTCTGTTAGCACCTTCGTCGCCACCAAAAAACATTTTAGTAACTGATCTTAAAAAATGTAAAGTTGCTACCCAGTAAAGAGCATCTGATTGATTTTGCACAGGAAACTCTCCAATTATAGTTAAGTTTGCTGGCTCAGAATTTTGGTATGCGTAAAAAGGATAATTGGCATGAGTAGTTGCCAATGGGTTATATTGTGCAGTATGCTGAATGATTACCGACGGAGTCAAAGGAAATATTATTCCACCTTCGTCCTTTAAAGGACCAAGTATGTTTTTACCAGCATTAGGACTTGTTGTGTCCTGCCCTTCTGTGCCTCCAAAAAAGAAGTTGTACATATCTTCTGCTTTTCTAAGAGTTAGTTTTACTCTCCAATCAGTTTGTTCTGTCCTTTTGGACCACATAGCAACAGAATTTTTTGCCATAGGGCCTTCGCCGCCTTCTGGTAATCCTGCACCAAATAGTCTTCCTAGTGTTCTGCTGAATATATTACCACCAGAACTTTTTAACACTTCTGTGATAGACTTTTTATCTGGGTTAAATGTACTCATAATTTAGGTTGCATATCCTTTTTAAATTTTGTATACTTTAAACATATTTATAGGCATCAATTTAGGCGCATTTAATTCCCCATACGACAACGATTCAACAGGCCTGTTTGTGGTCATTTTACATAGGAAAGCAATGATATATGAGAAGAGTAAAATACTTAAACAACCGAGATCTGTTGGCAGAAATACACAAGAGCAAAAACTCGTTTAGTTCTTACGTAAACGAAGACGATGCCGACTATGATGTCATAGTGCCTTCTGTTGAAAAAATCAACGTTAGGACAATAGCACTCGCAAAGAAAAACAAAGCAAAAAAACTTACTCAACAAGCATGGGAAACAGCAAAAGAAGAAGGGCAGAAAAAAATTAAATTAACTGATTTTACAGTATCTCCAAGAAAAATAGAAAAAACGGATCTAGTGTTTAGGGTAATGACATTTGATCACATACCCGCTGATTCAGAAAGAAAAAGAAGTCCTAAATCAGTTGCTGATAGACACAAGAAAGTAAACTTTCCTCCGTTCCAACATTATAAACTAGATAAAAAAGGAAAATTAAAATGTGTTGGAAAATCACATTGGGAAGGTGGTATGGGTAATGGTTACTTTATAGGTGACAAAGGAAAAATTACAAACGAGTTGGCAAAAATGTTTATGAAACTTTGCGAACGTTATGGAACAAGAGCAAACTGGAGAGGATACACTTATAACGACGAAATGCAATCACAAGCATTAATGCAATTATCACAAATAGGATTGCAGTTTGACGAATCAAAGTCAGAAAATCCGTTTGCATATTACACAGCGGCAATAACGAATTCATTTACAAGAATCTTAAACATCGAAAAGAAAAATCAAAACATAAGAGACGACCTGTTAGAGCAGGAACACATGAAACCTTCGTTTACAAGGCAAAATCAAAACGAACTGGCCTCGGAATCATATAAAAAGAGAGCAAGTAGTCTACACGGTCAAGTAAAAGTTGCAACAAAATCGTCTATTAAAGAATTGAATAGGCAGTTAAAGAAAGAAAATAAAAATGTTCTTAATAAAGACAAAGACGGTGACTTAATAATGGACAACGACATCACTGATGCAAAAGACGAAATATTAAAATTTAAAGATTTAAAAGACAAAGATAGAAAACCAGTAATAGTCAAACAAAGATTATTCAGAGGTAAAAAATAATATATGGCTTTTTTTAAAAAGGTCGCTTGTTTTACTGACATACACTTTGGTATGAAAGGTAATTCAAGAATACACAACGACGACTGTGAAGAATTTGTATATTGGTTTATAGAACAAGCCAAAGCACACGGTTGCGAAACTTGTATTTTCCTAGGCGACTGGCATCATCACAGATCGGCAACTAACGTTTCCACAATGAACTACACAGTTTCCAACATGGAAAGACTGGGTCAAGCATTTGAAAAAGTATATGTGATAATGGGCAACCATGACCTATTCTACAGAGAAAAAAGAGAAATAAATTCTATGGAGTTTATCAGAAATATTCCCAACATACATCTCGTAAATGAATGGATAGTGGAAGACGATGTTGCAATTATTCCATGGATCGTAGGTGACGAATGGAAAACAATTGAAAAAATGAAACAACAATATGTTTTTGGACACTTTGAACTGCCATATTTCAAAATGAATGCCATGGTAGATATGCCAGATGTTGGCACAATCAAAACTGAACATTTTAAAAATTGTGGTATGGTATTTTCCGGACACTTTCACAAAAGACAACAGAACGGAAATGTTACGTATATGGGAAATGCTTTCCCTCACAACTACGCAGATGCAGGCGATGACGAGAGAGGCATGATGGTTTTAGAATATGGCGGGCAACCAAAATATATCAATTGGCCAGATATGCCAAGATACAGACACATAAAGATAAGTGAACTTTTAAAAAATGCAGACGATCTATTACAGCCAAGAATGTATGTTAGAGTCAGTTTAGATATAAAAATAAGTTACGAAGAAGCAAATTTTATAAGAGAAACATTCATAGACAAATATCAATTACGAGAATTACAACTAATACCAGAACAAATTGATCAAGCACAACAACCAACTGTCGAGGTTCAAAAGTTTGATTCAGTTGATCAGATTGTTTTAAAACAACTTGAAGGTGTTGATTCAGAAACGTATGATAAAAACATCTTGATGGCAATTTATAGGAATCTAGATGTTAACCATTAAAGAACTAACAGTCAAAAATTTCATGAGCGTGGGCAATCAAGCACAGGCTATAAACTTTTCCAACAAAAATTTAGTTTTAGTGATTGGAGAAAACATGGATTTAGGCGGCGATGATGCCGGTGCTAGAAACGGAACTGGTAAAACTACAATTATAAATGCACTCTCATATGTATTTTTTGGTGAAGCACTAACACAGATAAGACGAGATAACCTTGTAAACAAAACAAATGAAAAAGGAATGCTTGTTTCAATTAAATTTACAAAAAATAATATTGACTACACTATTGAAAGAGGAAGAAAGCCAGGAATGTTCAAATTTTATGCAAATAATATTGAACAAAATACTGATTCAAATGAAGCACAAGGCGAAAACAGAGAAACACAACACGAAATAAACAAGTTGCTTGGCATGACTCATGCTATGTTTAAACACATAATTGCACTTAATACATATACCCAGCCATTCTTGGCAACCAAACAAGCAGAACAAAGAGAAATAATCGAACAACTGCTTGGTATTACGTTGTTGAGTGAAAAATCAGATCTTCTTAAAGAACAAATGAAGGCATCCAAGAATGAAATAGCAGAAGAAAAAATAAAAATTGATACACAAATTGCATCTAATGAAAAAATACAAGAATCAATCGAAAGTTTAAAAATAAGATCAAATGCATGGCAACAACAAAAAGACGAGGATATGAATAAATTTGCCGAGGCAATAGTTGAACTTGAGAAAGTAGATATAAAGGCAGAACTAGAAGCACACAAAAAATCACAAGAGCATAGTCAAAATTATTTGAAACTTATAAGTTTGCAAAAAGAAAAAGCATATCACGATGACGCTCTCACAAGAGCAGAGACAACTATTACAAAAACTGAGTCAGATTTACAATTTGCCGAGCAGGCAAAATGTCCAACTTGCGAACAACCTTTACATGATGACAAACACAAACAATTGACTGGCAATTTAATTAGAACATTAAACGAAAGTAAAGATGATGTCAAAAAAGTAAAATCAGATATTGAAAAAATACAATCAAGCATTGACGAAATAGGAGATCTAGGACAAACACCTGATACATATTACGATTCCATAGACGAGGCATACAACCATAAAGGTTCACTGAAGGATCTTAAAAGACAATTAGAACAAACTGATAAAAAAGAGGATCCGTATGCAGAACAAATATCAGAACTAAACAAATCTGCAATTCAAAAAATTGATTATACAAAAATAAACGAACTTGAAGACCTGAATAGGCACCAAGACTTCTTATACAAATTATTAACTGCCAAAGATTCATTTATACGAACAAGAATTATTGAACAGAACTTAACATATCTAAATCAACGTTTAGCATTTTATCTAGGAAAAGTAAAATTACCACACACAGTAACTTTCCAAAGTGATCTAACTGTGCAAATAGAAGAATTAGGTAGAGAACTTGATTTCGATAACTTGAGTAGAGGTGAAAGAAACAGATTAATATTATCTTTGAGTTGGGCATTCAGAGATGTTTGGGAAAGTCTTTATCAACAGATCAACTTGTTGTTTATTGACGAACTGGTAGACGCTGGTATGGACGCATCTGGTGTTGAATCATCGATTGCCGTATTGAAAGAGATGAGCAGAACACAGCAAAAGAATATTTTCCTAATATCTCACAAAGATGAGTTGGTAAGCAGGGTAAATTCTGTACTAAAAGTTGTAAAAGAGAATGGATTTACCAATTATGCCAATGATGTTGAAATAATAATATAAAAAACACTTGACAAAACCAGATCATACGTGCTTAAATTGTAGATATATTAATTACTAATATAAAAAAGGATATAATTATGTCAGAAACACACGAACAGATCATGACAGAGATCCAAACTTACTCTGAAGAGAACCAGAAGTTCACAGAGAAAGGTGTTAAAGCAAGTGCCACAAGAGCAAGAAAGGCATTAGCATCTCTTTCAAAATTGATCAAAGCAAGAAGAAAAGAAATTCAAGAAGTAAAGAACGCGGCAAAAACAGCGGCGTAATTTAACCAATTGAGATCTCATAAAAGCCTGTGCATTATATTGTGCAGGCTTTTTTTATTTTAATATACCTTTTGTTGATTTTTCTCTTAAGATACCTGAACCATGTATCCTTACTCTTATGTGGCCATTGTAATAATCGTCAGTTTCCAAAACTTTTCTAGCAAATTGTTCACGTGCCTCTACATAGGATAGTTCTGCTTTTGATTTACAATAAAAAAGTATCTCTCTTTTGAACTTTTCTCTGCCTAACTTTTCAATATCTTCGTTCAACGCATCGCTTGATCCATAATATTCCTGCCAATCGCTGTCCACAGTATACCTTCTTTTGTTGACTCTACCTTTTAATGGAGGTCTTGCCTTCTTGAACCTGGCAAGTTTCTTTCCGATGTACATCCTACCATTGGTTGTATTGGTAATTTGATAGACAAACCCCACACAATCTTCTGGCAGTTCTGAAATTTCTTGATCTTTGTAAATCCACATATGACTATTATTTAAACTCAAAAAGATTGACCTGAAAAAATGTTTATGTTATATACAAGTGATAGGCACACGTCAACAATTTTTAAATTTCTCATAGGCAGA
>MDTE01145520.1_pt1 | contig 15127 bp, 14 predicted proteins | sample 811231 | NCBI WGS metagenome assembly MDTE01 (sample SAMN05326651, study PRJNA326480) | marine metagenome | isolation source: seawater | place: Indian Ocean: Red Sea | collected 2010 | reverse complement strand
ACTTGGTTTACGCCGTTTAGCTTATTAAATGTAATAGTTGGTGGCCTGTCTTTCTCTCTTCCACTAGGATTTGCATCATTTCCAATAATTGTGCGATGAGCCAAATTATCGTGAGCGGCAGAATAGACTTGAACCTCAATAGTAAACACGTTACCCAGAACAGGAAAATTACTGGGTAGGGTAACAGTGTCCGTGGGATCAGGAAACGGTGTGAAATCTTGAGCATTGTTGCCTTGATATTTCCCATGAAAGTCAAAGGAGTCAAACTGTATGTAATTATCTTGGTTATATTGACTCAGAGAACTCTGGTCAACGATCTTATCCCCTGATGCCGGAGATAAAGGTGGCGGCTTCATTGAAGCGTTCATATCATCATCAATAAAGCCAAACTCTGAACTGTGTTCAACGTCCATGTCCTGTGCTTTAACTGTTGATAACCCTATGCCGAGAATTAAAGTAAAAAACAAGAAGAAAAAACTTACAAATAATTGAAACTTTGTAGCCGATTTGTTCATATAGGCAGATTTTAATCTATTTCACAGGGATTAAAACCATATCGATAGCTCCTTGAAATTAACCCCAGGTTAAACGTGAACTCAAAGCAGGCAGTAAAAATTAACTGTGACTTATTTGAGGCCTTTCATAATAATGATCATTATTGAAAACGAACTGTTTAATGATTCCTTGCCATTTATCACCCTATTTGAGTGAATTCTGTCGGTCGCACCTTGATCCCACTCATTTGTTCAAAATATTCCATAATGACCCAATATTCTTTATCTGCCCAATCGTTAGCTAATCCAGCGAGAAACGGTTGCAAAGCACTTGAACCGAGCGACAGCGGCACCGACAGATTTTGGGCCATCTCATTGGCTAACCTAAGATCCTTGCCCATTGTGTGCAAGCCCTGCCGGGCTGTCTGGCCAACAGGGGGCTCAGGACTCACCGTGCAGATTTTATCGACCAACCCTTTAAAAACGTTACTATTGCCACTACTGGCACCTACGATATCCTTCAGTGTTTGTACATTCAATCCCGCTTTCTTACCTAATACAAGAGCTTCCATTGTTGCAACCATATTAATCCCACTTAGCATGTTATTGATTAGCTTGGCAGATGCTCCTGCCCCGGTTGCCCCAGCGTGAAAAACTTTATTCCCAAAAGCTTTAAAAACTGGCATGGCTTTTGTTAAAGTCTCCGATTCGCCACCCACCATGATCGACAATGTCCCTTCCTCGCGTTGATCCAAACCGCCACTTACTGGCGCATCCAACACAGATACTCCCTTCCTTGTAGCCTGCTTCGAAATATTGTGTACAACTTCAGGACTGATAGTACTTAGCTCAACGTAAATATCGCCACTTTTAGCACCGTTCAATACTCCATCTTCTGCAAGAGCCACTTGCTCGCTAGCTTTGTCAGAGGGCAAGCTGGCCAATACAATATCGGAAGACTCTGCCACTTCCTTAGGGGTTGCCATGATTGTTGCACCATGCCCTGCAAGATCGTTCAGCGGTTCTTTCCGGAGATCAGTAACAAACAGATCGAACCCTGATCTTGCAATGTTTATTGCCATTGGCTTACCTATACCACCAAGACCTATAAATCCAACCTTCATCTTTTACTCCTTTTCCCATATAAATTATGGTTGTTAGATATTGTGCGATATTAACATTCTGACTGTCACACAGCGTGATCAAAATTGTTAACAACTTAGAAAATAACTCATGGGTGGCTATGTAGAAATACGAGTGCCATAAGGCGGTGCTGTAAACTCAGGTTTTATGCAGTTCAGAAAACAAGTTCAATAGTTTTCTCAACGGGCAAAAATATTTACCATCAGATGGATATTTAGCTTCTTGTTTCGAATGTTCCAGAAGAGTTTGTCTTTAAGTGAGCATTATCATTCAGACACATAACAGACCATCCCTTACTGTTAAATGTGAATCTGGAAATTGAAGTGTTATCTACGCCTATTTTATAGATCAATCTTTGATCAAAACCCATAATGTAATGGAATATTGACCTCATAGTATTTCCATGGCCAATAATTGCCACTCTTAAGGACTTTGGTTCACTACAAAGGTCACGATTGTAAATCAGTTCATCTTCTAACCAATTAGTCGCTCTTTTTTGTACTTCCCGTATACTTTCCCCATCTGGACCTACGAAATCTCTACCCTTTTCCATGATGTAAGTCATCGTGTCGTTGGTATACGCTTCTTCTACTGGAACACCCCGCCATCCCGGAATCTGTTGTTCTATTATGTCCGGGACCTTTATAACTAACTGATTTGTATTTTCCATACCCATCAACATGTTCTCCGTAGTTTGTATGGCTCTGATTAAAGTGGAACAATAAATCTTGTCGAAATTTATTGCGTCACTCTTAAATCTTTCTCCTAATAATTTAGCTTGATGATGACCCAATTTAGTGAGTGGGGCATCAAAATTAATACCGGCCGCAATCCCAGGAGTCGCGTTCGATTCTGATTGCCCGTGACGTATGAAATAAATCTCGCAGTGAAAGTCTTTGTGAATCATATATTTGTCCTCAACGTTTTATAGTAAATTTTGTGAACTCATTTAATCTAATTTTTCATTATCGATATCATACTTTAACAACCGTAGTTAGTATCGAAAATGAGAATCTTCAAATAGCTAATTAGGTTGCGGTGTAAGGTGACCACACTGTCAGCATGAAACCGGCAGCCGTAAACAAATTTAGACGGTATTTTTTCCGGCAAATTCGCCATTCAGGCAAATAAGAGCCAGAACTTTAGAGGCACAGGTGTACACAAAACCTACCGCAATGTAGATGAAAGAGAAAATCGACATATTGAGAAATCGCATATCATCTAGTCACGCAAAGGACTAAATATTTTTAACAACTTATTAATTTATGGAAATAGTAGTATTTCAAATAACAAACCTTGTGAACTAGAAACACAATAAAAAAGGACAGAATAATGTCAGATCAAACTTCAAAAGAAATAAGATCCGTTGTCAGCAGTAATGGCTATGTAGAAATTTCCATCGCCACCGTAGAAAAACCAATACCCAAAGAAAATGAAGTGTTGATCAAAGTAGAAGCCTCTCCCATTAATCCATCAGATTTAGGACTCCTTATAACTTTTGCCGCCGATCTTGAAACATTAAGTGTTTCAGGTACCGGTGATAACACAGTGGCAAAGATGAAGATTCACGAAAGTTTGATGCAAACAATGACTTCAAGAATTGATCTGCCTATGAAAGTAGGCAACGAAGGTGGTGGAGTGATTGTAGACGCTGGTACGGAAGTGAAACAACTCATCGGGAAAACAGTTGGTGTCGCCGGAGGATCTATGTATTCTCATTACAGATGTGTTCCAGCAACCAGCTGTTTGGTGATGGATCGCGACATAACTTCTTCTGAAGCCGCCTCTTCATTTGTAAATCCATTAACTGCATTAGGGTTTATTGAAACTATGCGCCTAGAAAATCATAGCGCTATAGTACATACAGCTGCTGCATCAAATCTGGGACAAATGCTTGTAAAAATCTGTGAATCCGATTCTGTTCCTCTGGTAAATATCGTTAGAAGATCTGAACAGGTGCAACTTCTTAAAAATATTGGTGCAAAACATATATGTAATACTAGCGATTCAGACTTCATGGAAAGCTTGGTGGATGCTCTAGTAATAACTGGTGCAACATTAGGGTTCGATGCGACAGGCGGAGGAAATGAAGGAAAACTTCCAGGACAAATACTTTCAGCAATGGAAATAGCTGCTACCAAAGTTTCTAAAGAATACAGTCGGTACGGTTCAGATATCTATAAACAGGTTTACATATACGGCGGACTGGATCGGTCCCCTACAATCCTGAATAGATCATTTGGTATGCAGTGGGGACTTGGAGGATGGCTTTTAACCCCAATGATAAAGAAATTCGGTATGGAGAGATTCCAGCAGATGCAAGAACGGGTGGTCAAAGAGATTAAGACCACTTTTGCTAGTCACTACACTCGGGAGATATCTTTTGAAGAAATGTTGCAACCAGACACGATTAAGGCATATGCAAAACAAGCTACTGGTGAAAAATATTTAGTCGCCCCTCATAAGAAATAAATGACACCACCCTAAACCTAAATATTTGTTTAAAACAAGGAATTTATATGAAAAAGCCATTAATGGAGTTTGGCTACAATCCCCCCGCTGGAGAGCGAGGATATGAGCTGATAACACCAAGGAACTATTTGTACGATCTCCACAGAGCTCTTGATGTAGCTTCACAAAGTTTTAGCTCAATATGGTCGTCAGACCACCTGAATTACGATTCAGAATTCAGAGTGGAGTGTTGGACAATGCTTACCTGGATGGCAGCTAGATATCCGGGTCCTATGTTGAGCACAGTAGTGATGTGTAACTCCTTCAGAAATCCGTCTCTTTTAGCCAAAATGTCTGCTAGCCTACAAGAGATGAGCATGGGACGCTTGATACTTGGATATGGTGCAGGTTGGTACGAAGACGAATATAAATCGTATGGATTTGACTATCCATCACCTGGAGTAAGGGTAGACATGTTTGAAGAAGGAGTAAAAATCATAAAACAAATGTGGGTCGACAGTCCTGCCAACTTCAAAGGAAAGTACTATCGTGTCGAAAACGTCTATTGTGAGCCTAGACCATGCCCACAACCGATTTTAATGTTGGGCGGGGGTGGAGAGAAGAAAACTTTAAAAGTGGTAGCCCAACATGCCGACTGGTGGAACGACGTGATGAGACCCATACCTGACTTAGATCAAAAGTTAAAAATACTGAGACAACATTGTGAAACCGTGGGTAGGGATTATAACGACATACGAAAGACTCTAGCCCCAAGATTTTATATCGATAAAGATCATAAGAAGGCTTTGAGGATGGCTGAAGGCAAAAATGACACAGGTCAGGTGATCTGCGGTGACCCGGACTCAGTCTGCGACCAGCTACACGAATTAGCAGAAATGGGATTCGATATGATAGTGACTACTTTTCCTCAATTTCAAGAATTGAATGATATGAAACTATTTGTCGATAAGGTAATTCCTCAATTCAGTTAATCACGAAAAATGTAGACAAGATCTGGGTGATGCTGGAACATGCCCAAGATAATCTTGGAGTACTCCACGAATGACAGGCAATTTTGTTAATGGAAATCGCATTAGCTATAAATGGTGGGTTCTTTTTGCTGTCTCCATCGGGTTGTTTACCTCAGTATTTGAACACGGTGGGATAAATGTAGCTCTTCCTTCAATTGCTGATCACTTTAATACTAATTTACCCACCACTCAATGGATTGTTATCGGATACGGATTGACAATTTCAGCCCTGTTATTACCAATGGGACGCCTTTCTGACATTCTAGGCCGAAAAATAATATATCTTCTTGGATTTCTAGTATTTACGACTGGAGGATTCCTTTCAGCAATGTCTCCCAACATTGAATTATTGATAAGTGCCAAAATACTTCAAGGTGTTGGTTCAGCGATGACTCAAGGTACTTCAATGGCAATGGTAATATCTGCTTTTGGTGACAAAGAAAGAGGAAGAGCCCTTGGTCTAACCATGAGTGTAGTTGGTATGGGTGCAGTTGCTGGACCCGCCATAGGAGGTTTTTTAGTCGATTCCCTAGGTTGGGCGTCGGTTCTCTACACGACCGCTGGATTAGGTGTAGTTTCCTTAATAGCAGCTGTCATCATTTTGGATACGCCCCGCAGTGGGGAAGGGGACAGTACAAATGAATCCTTCGACTGGTTAGGGGCTACGTTTTCTGCAATCATATTAATTTCACTACTATTGGCCATAACTTTTGGGTCTCGCTATGGGTGGAATTCAACGCTTGTGATTACGGCTTTCGGGATATTTTTGGCGTCAATTGGGCTTTTCACTTGGTGGGAGTTATCCGTTGACTCTCCATTATTGGATTTAAAATTGTTTGGTAATCGACTATTCTCCACTGGAGTTTTAGCAAGCTGGTTATCATTTTTGGGAACTCAACCAGTGAGATTTCTCATCCCTTTCTATATTCAATTCGTTCTTGGTTTTAACGCGTCGACAATGGGTTGGATAATAGTTCCCAGCGCACTTTCTATGGCAATCGCAGGACCTGTAGGCGGACGATTTTCTGATAAGTATGGCTGGGGGATTTTTAATGTTGGTGGAATGATAGTTACTGCCATAGGGTTACTCATGCTGGTCAATCTAGACGTGGAAAAACCTCTTATCTTAATTATAGTGGGAATGGTTGTTCAAACCCTTGGGTCAGGATCTTTTTGGCCTTCCAACAATAGTTCCATATTGAGCGTCGTTTCGCCTGCTAATTATGGGGTTATTTCATCATTTACTAATTTAGTTAGAAACTCCGGACATGTTGTTGGTGTCGCGATATCTACCGCAATTGTGACAGGGACCATGGGTTCCCTAGGACACCCTCCAACCCTTTCCGCGATAAACGAATCGAGTGATCTACCGATACTAAGCGCGTTTACAATAGGCTTGCAAAATACTTTCTGGGTTTGTGTTGCTTTAACTCTAATGGCGGCCGTTGCCTCCCTTATCGGAACTTCATGGAAGAATAAAGATGTAAAGACTCTAAACGTCAAAGGAGACATCCATGGGGAGGTTTGAAGGAAAGGTTGCTTTAATATCTGTTGGTGCACGTATCCAAGGTGAATCGGAGTCATTGTTAGGTCATGTGTATAGCCCATTAGATCATTCGGGTATTTGCCAACTGATAACTGGCTCTTTTACGGGAAGGACACCCTCAGGTTCTAGCATTCCCAAATGAACCTTAGCTACTGCCTCTTGTGTGGAAACAGAAGCCCCGTATGACAAAATCAAATTTGGAATATGAGGTAATTCATTTAAGACATATGGAGTACCGAAACAAGTGTATGTTACGTTGTCGTGGAGTTTGTGCGCTATTCTCCAAAGTGTTTGAGCAAATCCCGCTCCAATCTGATCAAAACTTCCGCTCATAGGCACATGGCAAATATTTACAAAGACAGAATCAACATCACTTAAATTCTCTCTTAATTCAATATCTGATGGATTTTCTATTACATTAACGTTGCATCCCTCTTTCGCTAGCCTGCTAATTAAAGGTTCTAAATTTGAATTCGTAAAGGGGCCATCAAGGAAAACATTTACCAATAGAACGTTTTCTCCCCCTTTAAGTTTTTTTGGTTCAGGATCCCCTCTACGAAGAAGGGTAATACTCTTCTCCGACACAGTATCTATTTTTGTTTTCGCCTCTCCTTCAGTCGACCCACTCTCTTTTGAATAAAAGGGGTCTCTATGAAGATTTAAACTTGCCTTCAGTTGTAATATTCTTCTGCAAGAATTTCTGATGTCATCTTCCTGAATGCGGCCTTGGTAAACTGCATCCTTTATGAAGTTGTAATCATCTACTGTCTCAGGAAGCAAGCACATATCGGTTCCTGCGAGTATGTTTTCTATAGCTCTCTCGGAGACTCCCACCCTACTTGTTAAACCTGTCATGGGACTAGCATCAGAAAGTATGACACCCTTGAACCCAAGTTCTTTTCTTAATAATTTGATCTGTAAATTCCTGCTCAGTGTCGCTGGAAGTGTATGGTTTGAATCGGGAATACGACGTTCATAATCTGGGAATGCAATATGGCCACTCATTACAGCACTGACATTTGAATCAATAACCTTTTTCCAAACTCGACCATAGGTTTTATGCCAGTCGTCAACATTGAGATGGTTTGAGGTTGTGAGAAGGTGCTGGTCTCTTTCGTCTGTCCCGTCGCCCGGAAAGTGTTTGGCAGTCGCAGCCATAATTTGGTCATCCTGAAAGCCCCTTATAAAAGCATCAGCATGAGTCAAAATAGTATCAACATCATCCCCCAATGATCTTATATTTGTAATGGGATTTCTGAAATTAAAATTTACATCCACAACAGGATTAAAGGTCCAATGAAATCCGAAAGTTCTTCTTTGTTCAGCTATATGCTGGCATATCTCGTAGGTCAATTTAGGGTCGTCTGCAGCAGCGAATGCCATCATTGAAGGAGCATATGAAGCGTAATCCAAAATCTCAGATTGAGAAGAATTCCCACTCGATATCCGGGCCGGACTTGCACTCCCGAGTTCTATGTTTGAGCCTACGATTATAGGAATCCGAGAATGATTTTGTATTTTCTCTAGAGCCAACCTTAATTCGTCAGATGGAGGTTTTCGAATACATATACCGCCGAGGGGGATTTTATCTAACAATCTAATCCAGTCATCTGTAGTTGCATTAGCTACTGACTCAAAATGTGTCTGAGGAGAATCAAAGGGATGGTGAGGTATCAACATTTGGGCTATACATTCTTCAATGGTCAGGGACTTAAGTGTCGAATCTACCCATTTTTCTTGTTCAATATTTAGTTCAGTAATCATGGATAATGCATCTCCAATACTTAGGCTACAGAAATTTATTTAATCAATTTCTTTGTTAATATGCTGGCTGATTGAATCTGTTTTGAATTCTTTAACCAAAATATTTATGGGAAAGATACATTTAATTTGAAAGGAAATCATCTATCTAGAATTAGGCCACATCGTAGATCTCAATAAATAGGAAATATAGATTGGAGACCAACATGCAAACTAACCCATTAAAGGTTACATCGAAAACAAAATTTACGAGGACTCCTAAAAGAGGTTCGTTTGACAGGGAAAAGGCATACCAGATTCTTGACAGTACTCCAATGTGTCACGTCTCTTATCTGATTGACGGAGAACCATATATAACTCCCACACTCCAATGGAGGACTGGTAATGATCTTTACTGGCATGGTTCTTCTGCTAGTAGATTCCTTAAAGCCATTGAAGGAAAACCCGTTGCCATAAATGTGATGCTCCTAGATGGATTAGTCTTGGCCCGATCTGCTTTTCATCATTCCGCGAATTACCGCTCAGTGACATTATTTGGAGATGCAAGAAAACTGGAACCAGGTGAGAAACGTAGACATCTAGAGGAATTTGTGGAAGATATTTTACCCGGTAGATGGAATGTTCTAAGGCCCATGTCAAACCAAGAAGTTAGAGCAACAACAATCTTCACTATACCTATTGAAGAAGCATCCGTAAAAGTTCGTGACGGTATGCCCATTGATGACGATGAAGACTATGAATTGCCCATCTGGGCTGGAGTCATACCGATAAGTCAAATCGTTGGAGAGCCAATCTCCGATACGAAAAATATAGATGGGCTAAAAACCCCGGAGCATGTATTCGATTTTTCAATCGGATGAATTCAATCAAACTGGTATGTTAAAAATTCAATAATCGGAGTTTAAACAAAGGTTGAGAAAAATATGGCCCCAATCTATACGATATGAGTTTGGATATGTAAGAGCATGATATAAGAATTAATCTACTAGTTAGATTACCGAAAGATTATATGTCAATGCCAAGCAACTTGATAAAAGACCTTTTTTGCTCTTCGTTCATATCATTGAAAATAGGAACCAGCATCTCCGTTACCGGGAAGCCAGCAAACTCTGGAGAGGAGATCTGCATAGATGCCGCGATATTGTGAAGTCCATTGCCTTCCTCAGCGCCTGCCATCAATGGTCCACGTACAGTTTCCGGAAAATATCGTTCTGATGGTTGCACTTCTCCGTATGGATCTTCACGCCCAAGATATATCTCAATTGACTCACGCATTACTAGTTCATCCTGATCGCGCTTTAGCTTCCCGTCAGCACCATAAAAGGCACCAGACTGATTACACAATGCAGCCCAGCGTGCTCGGATGTGAAAACCAGAGATTGCGAGTGCTTCCTCCGGCTCACCATCACCACCAGTTATTTCACCGTTTCTAACCATGATGTAGTAACCACTCTGTGTTCGCCCATCTTTCATCAGTCGATCTGGCGGGAGAGTATAGCGTTCAGTGAAGGCCCATTCAAAATCAGAAGGCAGGTCAGCGGCCTTAAGAATTTTTACGGCTGCAGCCGCACAGGCCTCGCCCCATTCTTTAGACCCAAACTCACCCTCTTTTTTCAAGCTAGAAATATCGATAATGTACATTATATTCTCCGGTTACTCAGTTTGATTAGGATAATAATTCGAGAACAATGAAAATTTTCCATTATATGATTCTTCCCACAGCTTTATTGGCGTTATCTATCTCATGCCAGTCAACTGAAAACACGAATGTTGAACGAACACCAGAAAACAATCAACTCAATGCCAGTATTATTCGTGTAATCGATGGAGACACTTTGGAAGTACAACTTGGCGACGGAAAGACAGATAAAGTGCGCCTTCTCGGTGTCGATACTCCTGAAACTAATTCTAAAAATAAGCCTGGTGAATATGGAACTATCACCGATATGGAATGTCTCACTAAATGGGGCCAAAAGGCCACATCATATGCCATAGAACAACTTGATCGCCAGGAAGTGGTTTTAGTCTTCGACGAGAAAGCCGGACACCGTGGGTATTATGGTCGACTCCTAGCTTACGTCGAGGTGAATAAAAAAGACTTTAATAGATCTCTGGTTCAATTGGGCTACGCGAGAGTTTATGAAGAAGGGGAAAGCCAACGAGAATCAGAATATCTAGAGGATCAGAGTGTTGCTAAAGCTAATTCAAATGGCCTATGGTCCTGTTAAACCTTGTATTAAAAACCCTAAATAAACATTTGCCAGAAACGGATCAGAGACTATCTAAATCCAAATTGTGGCTCTCATTTATTTTAATAATATTGGTCATTCATTAATTCTTCCATACTTGCATAAATAATAAGGTTTATATCAAGACTAAGTTACATGTTTTTTGAGGGCCAGGCTCGATGGCAAAATCGCACTAGTTACGACTGACATAATTAAAATCGAACTTCTCAACCCCATTAAGTCGGCTATAAAGCCATATAGAAGGGGAGCCCCAATTGTTCCTATCTCGTTTGTGGTGTAGAAGTATCCATAGTACCTTGGTCTTAGGCTCGCTGGTATAAACCTAGCAACAGTGGCATAAAGAACACTCGAAGTTCCATTCAGTCCTATACCCAAAACAATAGCGATTGGCCAAAGAAAAATAGGAGAAATAAAAAGAGAGGCCGCCAATATACATACTGTTCCACCTTTTGTGAGCCATATTAAAGATATGGTTCCAGTTCGATCATTCATCCAACCGCATATATATTTGCCGGACGCTCCTCCGGCGAAAAGCAGAAACAAAGCAATAACTAATTGGTCTTCCCTCATTCCTCTTTCAAGAAGAACAAACGGAAAGAGTATTAAAGTGGCATTCCTAACGGCGCTATCTAGAATTCCTAACCATGTCAATAGAACAAACCCAGAAATATTCCCTTTTCCGTGAGCCTCCACTGGGTTTGCTATTTCTTGGATATTGCTTTTATTGGGTTTATCTGGTTCGAAACTTCGTCTGTAAGTCACAAATATGCACATAAAAACTACGCCTGATATACCGACAGCCCACATAGCCATACGCCAACCGCTTAAAAATATGAAGAATGCTGCGACGACAGGAGCGAACATTTTTCCAATATCTCCAGCAAAATTAACTGTTCCTACAGCAGATGATCTTCCTGTAGTTTCATAGGCACGAGAGACCATGCTAGAGGCCAAAGGATGCTGGGTTCCACCACCAAGCCCTCCTAAAGCAGATGCCGTAAGTAAGGAATAAAACCCAGGAACTATACCCATCAGGATCAATCCCAATGAGACCCACACATTTCCTGAAACAATCATCCAAAATTCTCCAGTATTCTCTGCCAGAAATCCGGCTGGAATTTGAAGTACAGCAGAAGATCCGCTGTAGATGGATCTCAATAATCCTACTTGCGTATAACTGAGATCCAAATCATTCTTTATGTATGGCAGGAGAGGAATCAGTAGTGCAAAAAACAGGTCACTCCATATGTGTGTCACAGACCCGAAAAACAACACCTTTCGAGGAGAAGCTTTATTTGTTGAATTTGGAATCTTATAAGACGACATTAATTTTGTTTTATTAATTTCCTAAACAATATTCCGTGACCTTCTGACAAGGGCGATTTTATTAGCTCCTTGTGCAAGCCTGCAAGATAAAATCCCAGAAAGAATCACTAGGGTAGGGGATCAAAAAAATGGTACATAAACGTCACCGCATACTTTCATTCTCAAAGGCTTCAATTATGAAAGTGATCAAGAGCAAAAATCTTGAATTCTTACTCACCATTGTAAAAACATCTGGACGTTCTCTTTATATATAGACACAAGGCTAATATACCAACGGTTGCTATACTTCCGCACAGAGACAATCCAAATTGAGGCCCAAAAGTCTGAGCGAGAAAACCCAGAAGTAAGCCCCCAAAGGCGGAAGCTCCCCAGCCTAATTGATGTATGCTGGATACTCGGCCCCTGTATTCATCGTCAATCAGATTTTGTAAAAAAGTGTTGTTAATTGTTGAAAACACAACCCCGAAAGCACCAACAATAGCGATTGAGATAAGAGCGATCACGAAATTACTATTTAGAGCAAAAACGATCAATGTAAGGCTTAAACCCACACCACTAACAGTCTGTATTAAATCAGAATCTCTAGATTTAGCGAATTGAGCCATTGCGATTGCGCCAGCCATACCCCCGATTCCGCTGCTCAGTAACAGATGTCCATAGCTTTGGACATCGCCCCCAAAAATATCTTCAGCAAATACTGGTAATAAGGTCGTGTAAGAAGAAGTAAAAACCCCGGCTACGATACCTATAGAGATTAAAGCAATCATAACCCCGTGTTGTTTTATGTAGGAAAAACCTTTAATAAGATCTAGCCAAGGTTTTTGAGCCTTTCCCTTGGTGTAAATTTCCTGTTTTGAGAGTTTTCTAAACATGAGTGTCGTGAAGGCATATGCAACACCAATGATCATAAACACTCCTTCAATTCCCCATATTTTTTCTATGAATGGTAAGAAGACAGGACCAATAATTGCTGATCCGGTTCCCAACATAGATTGCAATGCGAAGGCGTTAACGAGATGTTCGCGAGGCAATAAATTTGGAACCATAGCCTGTCTGGAAGGGATATCGAAAGAGAGTAATATCCCATTAATCAAAGAAATGGAGATTAGGTGCCAGGGCTGTATTAGATTCAGGGCTACCAGGAATCCGATTATTAAAGCGGTGGCTGAAAAGCAACCTCGTGTTATTGTGACTAATCGAACCCTGTTGACTCGATCCGCTATTACTCCACCCCACATAGATAAAACTAATATGGGCCCCAAGCCTGTAAAGGTCAATATTCCTAAATAAAGCTCTGAATTTGTTAATTCATGCATTAGCCAAAGGCTTCCAGCCATTAGCATGAATATTCAAATATTTGATGTTGCGTTGCCGATCCAGAAAATTCTGTATTCCCGAAATTTTAAAGCTTCAAACATTGACTCTACTTTAGATTAAAACAGCTACAAAAAAATCTAAAACCACGAGGGTAGGGGACACAAAATGGTACCCGAGAGAATAATCGCCCATCCAGTCCATCTATGTAGATTAAGAAGATAGATATTTTAGATTCATCTATTTGTTATCTGTATCGTCTTCTATACCCTTTGTAGCCCGCAATTAATAAAAGTGGTCCAAATAACATTAAACTATTTGTCGTTGAAGTTAGTGCAGATATGGAATTTGCACGGTTGCAAGCCCCGCTTGCTTCAACAGGAACCTCTTTAACAATTTCTTTCTCAACGATGACTTCCACAGGAACCTCTCTAATGACTTCTTTCTCGACGATGACTTCCATGGGAACTTCTTTAATGACTTCCTTCTCTACGATGACTTCCACAGGAACCTCTTTAATGACTTCCTTCTCTACGATGACTTCCACAGGAACCTCCTTAACCGCGTCCCCTTGTTTTGATACCAGTGTGTCTGAAACTACCGCAGAGGCGTCCAAATATGGAACTGCTAAACATAACTTAGGGCTTGATAGGGAAAGTTCTAGTGCAAATTCGGCTACGGCTATTTTGTCCCCCCACAGCCAGATCTGACCTTCGTCATCCTTCTTGAATTCAATATTTGCAGGAAATGTGATAGCCATTTCACCGTCTTCATCCTGTTGCATGATGGAACAAAACATTATGTGATGTCTGTTTTTTGTTATAACAGTGAGTTCCCATCCATTGGTTTCTTCACTAAGCTGCTGTTGTATTAAGAAGTCTTCGCTGACTTCAAGAACAAGAGAGTCATCAGTCACGCCTTCTTTAATATCAGAAGTTTGGTCAGTATCTGGAATGTTTTCTAATGTTGATAAAAGTTCTTGACCAAATTTAGTTTCTGTGATGTTAACGAGTTTGGAATTCTCAAAAGGAGGTTCTTCAAATTGGTAGGAACACGAGGCAACAACCAGGGTTAATAAGAGGGTTAGGAGAATTATCGTAATTGGTCCTGTAGGACGCATGTTTACCTCATTATTTGTTGCGAAAAGGAAGTCTACTTATAGCAAAAAAATTGTAATTTTGTGGGTTACAGTTAGCAATAGATACCTTGTCCATAATGACCTAGGTTTGCAGAATAAGAGATCACGGAATACAAATGGAGTCTTTCGTTTCAGAGACGACGGGCAATACTATCGTTATCCTTGCCCCTTCTTTTGGGCTTTTCAAAGATTTTAGATATCAAATTTTCTAATTTGTCTTTCTATTCTTTGGATAATCTCAGTAGTAGAAATACTTGAAGTGTAGGAGACAAGACGTAAAATCCCCAAATTGATTGGGACTTTGTAGCAAAGTTGCTTCATATGTTCAGAAAAATCGTCACCATGGACAACCAAATCTATTCTATGGGTATTTAACCATTTTGAATCGACTATTAAAGGTGCATCAGAAATTACCTCATCCACGTAGCGACAAGAAGACACCGTATCCACACGTTCTCTCATGGTCAGTATCGGAGTCCGTTTGTATTCTTTAACAACTTCGTCAGAATGGATTCCTACAATTAAATGATCACCAAATTGTTTGGCCTGTCTAAGGAAATTAGCGTGACCATAGTGAAATAAATCAGCCACCATATCCACATAGACCCTTGTCATTGTCATTCTCCAAATTATGGTTTCAACTTTATTTATAGTTAGCGAATGTAAGTTATGTT
>MDTE01099399.1_pt1 | contig 15127 bp, 15 predicted proteins | sample 811231 | NCBI WGS metagenome assembly MDTE01 (sample SAMN05326651, study PRJNA326480) | marine metagenome | isolation source: seawater | place: Indian Ocean: Red Sea | collected 2010 | reverse complement strand
CTCGTTCAATTAATTCTTTTCTTAGGGTGCGTGCATTCGTTAAGTTTCCATTATGCGATACCGCTAATCCTCCAAATTTAAATTCAGCAAATAATGGTTGGATATTTCGAGTCATCGTTTCACCAGTTGTTGAGTATCTTACATGGCCAATTCCAAGTGCCCCTGTCAGTTTTTCTATGAGCATTGGGTCATTAAAATTGTCACCAACTAAACCAAGTGCACGGTGACTTTGAAAGTGTTCACCGTCATATGTTACAATACCAGCTGCTTCTTGGCCCCGATGTTGGAGTGCATGGAGACCAAGCGCAATATAAGCTGCTATATCTTTAGTTCCATATATCCCAAATACTCCGCACTCTTCGCGTAGCTTGTTTTGATCTATAATGTTCTGTTTAATTGAAGACATATGTAGTAATGTAAGTTAGTTGTCAGAATTGTTACCTATTAAGCGTTCAATTTCTTTACGTTGTTTTTTTCCATATCCGGCATCTTTGTTGAATTTTGGCGCCTTTGGTTTTGGCTGTAGCATTTCTTCAATTAGCTTTTTTGAATCACCAAAAGGTGTTCGTTCCTGAATCTCAAACGATCGTAGCAGGCTATTGTCCGGGATTAAAATCTTTATTTGCATGGCCCCATATAAGACTATGGGAATCAGTCGGGACTCGGTAAGCCAAATAGGATGTTTGTTTTTCGGTGTCAATAACTCAAACCCAATATACAAAATACAAATTATTATTGCCCCACGAGCCAGCCCAAATATAAAACCCACAGATTTATCGAGAACCCCAATAGCTGAAGAACGAATTCTTTTTGAGATAGATTGAGTGCAATACCACAGTGTGGTCAATGCAATCAAAAAAATTAATGTTCCAGCAATAAAGTCAGCTAACATTGCAATTGGGATGTATTGTCGTGCTATAGGCTGGACACTCGGAAAGCCATATATAGTCGCAAATATTGCTCCAACCCAACCAATTATTGAAAGTACTTCATGCACAAATCCACGGGAATATGCCAACACACCTGAAATCAGTAGAGTTATAATTATACCAATATCAAAAATGTTGTATGGCAAGTTTTGAAGGTTTTCCATCTAGTTTCCTAAAGCAGGTAAGGCCATCCATAAAGAAGGAACAATTTTCATTTTATTGCTTTTTTGTACTGCTGAAAAATCGAAATAATTGTTTCAGATGTGTTAGCTCAAAGATTTTGATCTCAGGCTCTATTAGCCTTTTAGGTGGACTTTTTTGTAACTTAGGAGTTATCGCTTGAGAAAACCCTAGCTTGGTTGCCTCTTTAAGCCGTAGACTTTCTCTTATGATTCCACGAATTTCTCCAGATAAACTTACTTCACCCATAATTACTGTTCCCGGGGGCACGGCAATTTGTTTTTGAGAGGATATTAAGGCAGCTGCAACAGCAAGATCAGCTGCCGGTTCTGATATACGTAGGCCTCCTGCAATATTTAAATAAACATCATTGTTGCCAAGTTCTAGTTTGCAATGTGTATTTAGAACTGCCATTACCATAGCTAATCTATTCGAATCCCAGCCCACAACAGCTCGTCGGGGTGATGCAAAGTTTGCTGGGGTAACTAATGCTTGGATTTCAATTAGCAGAGGGCGTTTGCCTTCCATGCTTGCGAATACAGAAATGCCAAAAGTATCCTTTTTGTGTTTGGTAAGGAATATTTCAGAAGGATTTGTAATTTCTGATAGCCCTTTTTCGGTCATTTCAAAAACACCAATTTCATCTGTTGGGCCAAAACGGTTTTTTATGGCACGCAGAATCCTAAATTGTTGGTCTGCCTCACCTTCAAAATACAACACCGTGTCAACCAAATGCTCTACAACACGAGGACCTGCTATAGTCCCTTCTTTGGTTACATGTCCAACCAAAATAATTGCAAAACCTCGAGTTTTTGCTAAACGCACGAGCTCTTGGGCAGAAGTCCTAACTTGCGAAATTGTTCCAGGTGCAGAATCTATATTATCCAAGTACATTGTTTGAATAGAATCCACAACAACGATATCAGGTGGGTCACTAGTATCTAGACTCGTTATGATATTGCGTACGTTTGCCGAGGAGGCTAGAGAGATCTTCGTCTTGTTAAGACCTAACCTAGCAGCACTTAGTCTCATTTGATCTATAGCTTCTTCACCCGAAATATATATACATGAATTGTTTCTTGAGAGTGCAGCCATTGCTTGCATTAAGATTGTTGATTTTCCAATTCCGGGGTTGCCGCCAATTAAAATCGCTGAGCCAGGAACAAGTCCACCACCTGTAACGCGATCAAATTCTGAAATGCCACTAACCCGACGGAGAGGAACAGCCATATTTCCTTCCATACCAAAAAACTTTATTAGTTGGCCGGGCTTGGAGCCCAATCCCTTTGGCGCACTATCTTTTAATGCTTTTTCAATGAGTGAATTCCACGAATTACAAGAGTCGCATTTACCCACCCACTTTGGGTGAAGTGTACCACAATCTCGGCAAACATATTCAAGGTTAGGTTTTGCCATAGATGCTGTTACTACTATCTTTTTAAAATTAAGGTCTAGTAACTGATTAACATTAAAGCTGATTGTATACTACTATTTTAGGACATAAATATGTCTTGAAGGCAACATGCTGATTTAAAATATTAGGTTTACCGTTAAGATTGGTGTCTTGATTTAAAGTTGGGAATAGGTTGTTTGCCTGGTTTTTTTCCTAATTTAGAAAAATACAGCTACGCTTCTAAACTTGGGGTCTTTAAGCTCGACATTATAGAGCTACATTCTGGCATAACCAGTTTCCTGATATACCCGGGTTATGCGTTCACCTAAAGCAGTAAGAATTTCATTGCTAATCGTGTTGGCAGTATTAGCTAGATCATCGATGGTCCAGTCATCCCAAATCAAATCTACCAACATACCTGGATGAATAACATGCTCAGGCAATTCACTAAGATCTACTGTTATCATGTCCATCGAAATGCGACCAATTATAGGGGCTTCAAAACCACTTATATGAATTTTGCGTTTTCCAACATTTGATCGCAAATATCCATCAGCATAGCCCGTTGCAACTGTTCCTACCCGGCTATGTTTCTTTAGGGAGTATGTAGCGCCGTAACCTACAGTTTCGTGTTTATCAAGAGTACGTATTTGAAGCATACGCCCCTGAAGTCGAACAACCGGCTTCATTGGATTTGAGATATACGGTGTTGGATTTCCTCCGTATAGGGCTATCCCAGGACGGCAAAGATCAAAATGGTAGTTTTTTCCAAGAAATATACCAGAAGAATTTGCAAATGAAGCTCTTCCGAATGGAAATTTACGCCGCATTTCAATGAACGATTTAAGTTGTTGTTTATTTTTTGGATTATTGGGCTCGTCTGCACAAGCGAGGTGGCTGAGACACAGTGTTATTTCAAACAACAAGGCAGGATGAGTATTGCTTGCAAATTCTTTAAATTGAATAGGTGTTAATCCTAGCCTATTTATTCCAGTATCAACATGAATTGCGGCAGAAAGTGGACGACCTAAACTAGATGCTAGCGCATTCCAACGGTTGATCTGGCCGGGGTCATTTAGAACAGGGGTCAGCTTGTAGTTTTCTAAAAGCTTTTCAGTTTTGGTGAGTGCTCCATTAAGAATATAGATTTTTATTTCAGGAAAAAGCTCTCGTAGGAAAATACCTTCTTCGACCTGAGCAACAAAATATTCATTGCAGCCTTCAGCTGTTAATGCAGATACAATTTTCTTTATTCCCAACCCGTATGCATTCGCCTTAACAGCCGCTGCACATTTTGCCCCTTTTTCTAACTTGTGGCAAAGAAGTCGATAATTGTGCCGAATAGCATCTATGTTAACAGTCAAAATTGTCGAAGCAGATTCTAAAATACTCATTATCAGTTTTACATTAATATTTTTTTAGGAAGTTGATTTCTGCAATCAGGTTTCTTGATATCGAGTTTCTAAATTACCAAATCTAGTGAATTCCCCGTCGAACATTAATTTTATATTACCAACAGGGCCATGACGTTGTTTCGAAACTAAAATTTCAGCAACCTTATGGGCACGTTGCATTCGCTCTTCCCAGTGTATTAACCGTTGTCCATGCTTTTCCAGGGTTTCATCTGGTCTTTGTTGTGGTTCTGATTTTTCTAAGTAATATTCTTCTCTATAAATAAACATGACCACGTCGGCATCTTGTTCAATAGAGCCAGACTCACGCAGATCAGCCAGATGAGGTCGCTTATCTTCCCTATTTTCAACTTGCCGAGACAATTGAGATAGAGCAATAACTGGCACTTCAAGTTCTTTAGCCAGAGTCTTTAGGCCACGCGTTATTTCCGAGACTTCTTGAACACGACCATCATTTCGCGAATTTCCTGACCCTTGAACAAGTTGGAGGTAATCAACGATTACAAGGCTCATGCCTTTTTGTCTTTTTAATCTTCGCGCTCTTGTTCGGAGAGCACTTACCGTTAGCGCAGGTGTGTCATCGATGAAAATAGGAACTTGATGGAGTTGAATGGCGGCTTGCGCAAGAACTTCAAATTCTTCATTCGATAATTCACCTTTCCTCATACGATCGGAAGATATATTAGATTGCTCTGAAAGAATGCGTGCGGCTAATTGTTCCGACGACATTTCAAGTGAAAAAAATCCAACAATAGCTCCTTCTTCTCCTTCGGAATCCAAGTAGTTTTTTGCAGAATTGTACGCAATATTAGTAGCTAGCGCTGTTTTCCCCATTGAAGGTCTTCCCGCTAGTATAATTAAATCTGACTTGTGCAACCCTCCTAAGAGCTTATCCAATTCAGTAAAATCTGTACCTACTCCCGCTAATCCCCCTTCCCGTTTATGTGCGATATCCGCAACCTTCAAAGCCTCCACAATAGATTCTTTAAATGGCAAAAAATCACGATCAAATTCACCTTTAATGGTCAGTTCATAAAGAAATTTTTCAGCACGCTCGATTTGCTGCGTTGCCTGGTCATCTAAGCTAGAGGTAAATGCGTCATTGACAATGTTTTCACCAATAGCAATTAGTTCTCGCCTTAAATAAAGATCGTGGATAATTCGACCATATTCTTTCGCATTAATTACGTTTACTGCCGCACCTGCTAGACCAACTAGGTACTTAGCGCCCCCGACTTTATCGAGTATATCACCAACCTCAAAGTATGGGAGTAGAGTTGTTGGGTCAGCGATTTGGCCACGTTCGATAAGCTTTGTTATAGCTTCAAATATATGAGCGTGTTCCTCTAGCGCAAAATGCCGGGGTGCAAGAAAATCGGATACATTTTCATAGCCTCGATTATCTACAAAAATTGCACCTAATAACCCTTTTTCAGCTTCTATATTTTTGGGTAAGGTTCGATATAGTCCGCTAGATGTTTCCGTAATTTCTGCGACATCGCTGCTTTCTATAGCACTAGTTGAAGAGCTTTTATTGGTGTTCATGGCGAAAGACAATAACTCAAGAAAAAAAATACTTCTTCTCTAATAAAGGTGGATAAGCCAATTTAACGGGGACATTTTTTGAATTTTACAAAATTCTGTGGAAAAGTGGTGCTTCAGGCAAGAGTGTTCAGGTAAGAGTATCTATTGGATATCCTTAGTTGACGGATTTGGTGTGGAGGATCAATCTAATTATTAATTTTAAAATACGCATGATGGATACTATGCCTTTCAGGCTATTCCACTTTGAGATTTAAAGAAGAATTGGAGCATGCGTGTTCTTAAGTATTAATTTAGCTAATAATCGATTTTTGCAAAATAATGATGGGTCGAAATATGCATGTAAAAGCGCATTGCAAAAGTTTTATGGTAGTTTTTTTAATGGACTGTGTTTAGGAATTAGAATGATTAAATTATTATTAGGCCTTATCAACAGGCTTGTTCTGTAATTGTTGCAGTTCATCTGTTGTTGAGGGCGAATCATTTTTAGACAATATATGAGTGTTATCCTCTTCTTGAGGCGTAGTGTTTCCTGAATCTATAATGTCAGCAATTGCTTTTTCTTTCGCACTTTTTTCAAAAATATCTTTGGTAATTTCTTCAGGATTAGGTGTTGAATCTGCATGTTCCGCTTCAGTAGCTGCTAAAACTGCGTGCCCAGTTTTTGCTTGTGTTTTTGCCTCGTCCTCTGAACGTGCAACGTTAATGTTAATGTTAACAAAAATTTCTGGATGTAGTTGGATCTTTATATTATGGAGACCTAGGGTTTTAATGGGTGAGGCTAACAGGATTTGTTGACGTGAAACCTTGAATCCCATATCGCTAATAGCCATAGCGATATTGCGAGTGTTAACAGAACCATATAATTGCCCAGCATCGCCCGCTTGGCGAATTAGGGTAACTATCATGCCTTCCATTCGCGATTCTATATCTTTAGCGTCGCTTTTTAATTTTAAGTTATTAGCTTCTAATTCTGCACGTTTCCCTTCAAAGTAGTTTTTGTTTTTTTCTGTCGCTCGGAGTGCTTTTCTTTGCGGCAAAAGATAGTTTCTTGCGAAGCCTGCTTTAACCGTGACAATATCCCCGATTTGTCCAAGTTTCTCTATTTTCTCTAATAGGATGACTTCCATCTAGCTTACTCCTTATTTCTTGGATAGGTAACGATACGAGAAACCCAAGCCCAACCAAACCATTGTTCAATAATTCCTAGCACAGCTACAAGAAAGCTAGCCCAGCTTGAAACTAGTAGAACGACATAAAATAGTGCAATCATAGTGTTAGCATGATTCTGTTTTCCAAGGAATTTGTGAACTACGGCTAACCCAACAAAAAAAAATGGTATGGCTAAGACTAACGCTAGGTTATTGCCTAGATATCCCCAGTTGTTTGGTCCTAAAAGGGCAAGTATGCACGCCCCAACAAATATTGTAGATAGCCATTGAGGCAGTGAAAGGTTGGAATAATGAGGGGTTGGCCTTAGATTTTTTTTCATGCGGACTGAAGCCCACTGGGCGATCGCAGCATTTGCAATATTCATTACAATCCAACTTGCAACAGCGACCCCCGGGAAAAAGGGACTCAATGATGCAATTGTTGTGTTATGTATGTTTTGAGGTAAATTTGGCACCATTGAGGTTAAGGCTTCACTTAAATGGTCTACTACCAATGGTTCAAAACCTTTAGTTGTTTCTGCTATTAGACAAACAACAAAGAGCAGAATGCCACCTAGTACTGTGAGGTAAGCGACTACCTCGCCCGCTGCATGCCACTCGCTTTTGTCGTCGCTGCTAGGGCGCTGAATAAGGAAGCAAGCGCAAACAATAAATGCCGGCAAAACACAGGCGGCTAGAAAAGGGATTGTTGCAATTATCTCACCTAATGCAAACGAAACAATTAAACCGCTTGCTCCAGCAACCAAGAGGCCTTTTGCTCCAATTGTAAGTCCCACAAAATAAATGGGCACTGGTGCTAAATAAAATATTGGAAAGGCGAGGACTGAACCAGATAACACAGACAAAAGAGCGAGCGAACTTATGAGGCCGGCTAGAATTGATACGAAAGCGACATTTAGCATTTTTACTACCACTCTTTGGAATAAGTATATGTGTGGTACAACTACATCTAACTTATTTTACAGCATAAGGAAGTAATGCGAGGAACCGTGCGCGTTTAATAGCGCGTGATAATTCTCGTTGTTTCTTTCCAGAAACGGCCGTAATTCTGCTGGGAACTATTTTGCCGCGTTCTGAAATGTACCGGCTTAGCAACTTGATATTCTTATAATCTATCGATGCTTCTGCTCCCCCACCAAATGGGCAAGTCTTGCGCCGTCGGAAAAAATTTGGTCGGTTCATTCAAGTTTTCCTTCTATTGGTTCTAGAGAAGAATTGCTAGATGGATGTGTTGCCTGTTTTTCGCTTGTAGACCGTCCCTGTTTTATAAATTTTTCATCGCGGTCCTTATTTTGCATCATGAACGATGGACCTTCTTCTAACGCTTCAACTTTGATTGTTAAAAACCGCAGAACATCTTCATGGAGTTGCATTTGTTTCTCCATCTCATGTATTGCATCTGGGGTTCCATCTATATTGATTAAGACATAGTGGCCTTTTCGATTCTTTTTGATTTTATATGCTAACGTTCTAAGGCCCCATTGCTCTTTTTTTGTAATTTTCCCGCCATGGCTTTTTAAAATTTTTTCAAAGGTATCTATAAGACCATCTACTTGTGGCGCAAGAATATCCTGACGTGCGATAAACACGGTTTCGTAATATGCCAAAACAACTCTCCTTATGGCTTTTCTCAACATCCCTTAATAATTAATGAAGTGATGCATAGCTGACTATTCAGCGAGGAGTATAAGCCGCGCAATATAACTAAAAACCTTAAATCTGCAAGACTTTTAACGAAAAGAACATGTACGGGAAACCTTGACAAGATGCAACTATGCGATCAATTTTCAAATAACTAAAAATCAGATCTTGTTTTCATTAGGATTCCTAAAAAGAGGCTTGCTTCATGTCAACTGCACTCATATTTCCAGGGCAGGGTTCTCAAACTGTCGGAATGGGTAAAAAACTTGTCGATTCATTTCCTGCTGCAGAATATGTCTTTGAAGAGATAAATGATGCTTTAGAACAGAAACTTTCGGAAATAATATTCGAAGGTCCTGAAAAAGAGTTAAGATTGACTGAGAATGCACAACCTGCATTGTTATGTATGAGTATGGCGATTCTTGCTGTTCTAAAATCAAATTTTGATATTGATTTACCCAGAAAATCTACTTTTGTCGCTGGCCATTCGTTGGGTGAATACTCTGCTTTAGCTGCAGTCGGCACATTTTCTTTGTTTGATGCTGCCCGATTGTTAAAAAAGCGAGGTCTGGCAATGCAAAAAGCGGTTCCCGTTGGTGAAGGAGCAATGGCGGCTATAATTGGCCTTGAATTGGCAGATGTTGAGATAATTGTCAGTGAGGTTGCGCAAAATGAAATATTGGCTGTAGCGAATGATAATGCTCCTGGTCAAGTTGTTATTAGTGGTACAAAGAATGCGGTTGAAAGAGCTATCGGGAGCGCAAAGACTAAGGGTGCAAAACGTGCTTTATTATTGCCTGTTAGCGCACCATTTCATTGTCCCTTGATGGAACCGGCAGCCAAGATCATGTCTGATGCACTTGAAAAAACCGAAATGTTTGAGCCATCAGTTCCCTTAGTATCAAACATTGCTGCAGTGCCTATTAAGAATTTGGTAGAAATCCGAGAGTTGCTCGTTCAACAGGTGACAGGACGCGTTCGTTGGCGAGAAAGTGTCCAGTATATGAAAAGCCAAGGAGTTGGAACCTTAATTGAGCTTGGAGCAGGAAAAGTACTTAGCGGGATTACAAAGAGAATTGATAGAAATTTAGAGAGTTATAGTGTTGATAGCTTATCGGCTATCGAAAAGCTGGCAGAAAAGTTAAAAAATATATAAATTTAAGGAAGGGTAGAAGCATAATGTTTGATTTGAGTGGAAAATGTGCTTTGGTCACTGGTGCGTCAGGGGGAATAGGCGGGGCTATTTCAGAAGCATTAATCAATCAAGGTGCCATTGTCACATTGTCCGGCACGCGTGCTGATGCATTAGATATGTTAAGAGAAAGATTGGGAAAAAAAACATACGTTGTTCCTGCTGATATAGGTTCTGCCAACTCTATTGAATCATTAGCGCTCAAAGCACAAGAAAAGATGGGGGCGATTGATATCTTAATTAACAACGCTGGACGTACTCACGATAATTTAGGTCTGCGAATGAAGGATGAGGAATGGGAGAGTATTCTCAATATCAATCTAACAGCAGCTTTTAGGCTATCTAGAGCTTGTATTAAAGGAATGATGAAGAAAAGATGGGGTCGTATAATCAGTATCAGTTCAGTCGTAGGAATTTCTGGGAATGCTGGCCAGGCTAATTATGCGGCATCAAAAGCAGCAATGATTGGAATGTCTAAGTCGCTGGCGCAAGAGGTTGCGTCAAGAGGAATTACAGTCAACTGTGTTGCACCAGGGTTTATCGAAACGGCCATGACCGATTCATTAAATAGCGATCAAAAGGATCGCTTGTTAGAAGCTATTCCAATTGGCCGTTTTGGTGGAGCAGGTGATGTTGCCGCTGCGGTGCTTTATCTGGCTAGCGATGAAGCATCTTACGTGACTGGGCAAACTTTTCACGTCAATGGTGGAATGTTAATGATTTAATCTAGAAAATATTCAATTCGTTATTGATCCGGTCATATTCTGGTGCTAGTCAAGTAATAAAATTTGCTGTGCATCGCTAGCATCTTGGATTATCGGTATCAAAAGTTTTTTAATTTAGTTTTTGACATATTAAAGCAAGGAACCAAAACTATGACTGACGTTTCAGATCGTGTAAAAAAAATCGTGTTAGAGCACTTAGGTGTTGAAGAAGAGAAGGTAGCTGAGAATGCGAGTTTTATCGATGATTTGGGGGCCGATAGTCTTGATACAGTTGAGCTTGTAATGGCTTTTGAAGAAGAATTTAATGTTGAAATTCCAGATGATGCAGCAGAAAAGATATTAACTATTAAAGATGCAATTAAATTTATTGAGTCGCAGAATGCATAAATTTACTGTTTGGGTTTGAGCGATACGACAAATATCTATGCATGTTCTTAGCTAATTGCGACATTAAGGGCAGACCGCGATGAGGCGTGTGGTTGCGACCGGGTTGGGTATAGTTAACTCCCTAGGTTGTGGAATTGAGACGAATTGGGGAAATTTACTATCAGGGAAATCTGGTATACAAAAAATTCAGACTTTTGATGTCTCGGATTTGCCAGCCAGGATAGCAGGGCTGGTTCCAGCAGGCGATGGAACTGGGAATACGTTTGACGCTAATGCTTGGGTAGAGCCTAAAGATCAGCGCAGGATGGACTCTTTTATAATTTATGGGTTAGCAGCAGCTGAACAAGCTATAAAAGATTCTGGTTGGATTCCAAGAGACGATGAAAATTTTTGGCGCACTGGTGTTCTAATAGGGTCTGGAATAGGAGGTTTACCGGAAATCTCGAGTGCCGCATTATTAGTTGAGGGAGGAAAAACAAGGCGGCTTAGTCCTTTTTTTGTTCCTTCCACTTTGATTAACCTTATCTCAGGGCATGTATCAATCCGGCATGGATATAAAGGCCCGAACCATGCAGTTGTTACTGCCTGTTCCACAGGTGCTCATGCCATTGGTGATGCTGCTAGGATGATAATGTTGGATGATGCTGATGTTATGGTTGCTGGGGGTGCCGAGGCTGCATGTTGTCGGTTGGGTATGGCCGGGTTTTGTTCAGCGCGTGCCCTTTCTACTGGCTTTAACGAAAATCCTGAAAAAGCGTCTAGGCCATGGGATAAGAGGCGGGATGGTTTTGTAATGGGTGAGGGTGCCGGAGTAGTTATCCTCGAAGAATATGAACATGCTAAGAAACGCGGTGCAAAAATTTATGCTGAAATCGTGGGGTATGGGATGTCTGGAGATGCACACCATATCACAGCACCTGCGGCCGATGGGGACGGTGCATATCGTTGCATGAAGTTAGCTTTGAAGCGTGCAAACATGAGCCCTGAGGATATTGATTATATTAATGCCCATGGAACTTCAACTCCACTTGGAGATACTATTGAGCTAGAAGCAGTCAAAAGAGTTTTTGGAGAACAATCAGATAATTTATCGATGTCTTCGACAAAATCAGCTGTAGGTCACTTGTTAGGTGCTGCGGGTGCAGTTGAAGCAATTTATTCTATATTAGCGATACGTGATGGGGTTGTTCCTCCGACTTTAAATTTAGATGAACCTTCGGAAGGGTGCGATATAGACTTGGTTCCGCATACAGCTAAATCTCGGCCGGTTAGAGCAGCATTATCTAACTCATTTGGATTTGGAGGAACTAATGCGTCTTTAATTTTTTCAAAAATAGATTGATTGGAAGTAAGTATGAAATATTTTACGGGCAAACTGCTTGCCTCCGTAGGTATTTCGTCTTTGTTTATAATTTTAGTATCCTTATTTTGGCTTAGAAGTATTTACTTAAAGCCTGGCCCCTTTGAAAGTCCCAAAGTTGTTGTAATCCCAAAAGGGAGTAGTGTAGCGCAAATTGCTGAACTACTTGAATCAAAGGGGGCCATCAGCAACAAGTATTTTTTTGTGATTTCAATAAGATTGTGGGGAAATGATGCCTTGCTTAAAGCCGGTGAATTTTTGTTGCCTGCAAAAGCTTCATTTTACGATGTCCAAAAAATTCTTAAAGATGGAAGTTCGTTATTTCGAAAATTTACAATCCCAGAGGGGTTAACAACATTTGAGATTGTAGAGAAAATTCAAAATATAGCGGAATTAAGTGGCGAAGTATCTATTAATCTTGAGGAAGGGGAACTTCTTCCTGAAACATACCACTTTGCATATGGGGTTAGTCGGAATAAAATTGTTAAGAGAATGCAGGAAGAAATGCGTGCGACACTTAATCGTTTGTGGGATGGGCGAAAAAGGGGGTTGCCATTTGAAACGCCAATTCAGGCTTTAATTTTGGCCTCTATAGTTGAAAAAGAAACAGGACAACCTTCAGAAAGAGGACGTGTGGCTGCCGTATTTATCAATCGGCTGAGAAAAAATATGAGGTTGCAGTCAGACCCTACGGTTGTTTACGGGCTTACACAGGGTATGGGTAGGCTAGGTCGCTCACTGACAAGGGGTGATCTAAAGACCCCTACCCCATACAATACTTACCTGATCGGAGGTCTCCCGCCTGGCCCTATTTGCAATCCAGGTCAGGCTGCAATTGAAGCTGTTCTCCAACCTCCAGATACAAAGGAGTTTTATTTTGTATCTAATGGAGCTGGTGGACATGAGTTTTCTAAATCGCTTAAAGAGCATAATAGAAACGTTGCAAGGTATCGGAAAAAAAGAATTAAAAATAAATAAAAAGCCCAAAAGATGTAGATAAGAAAACTAGAGACACGGTTACCAGTATTTTGTATTGTTTTCCTGAAATCGTGATTTTTGAGGGAGCTATCTTTTTGTTCTTAAGTTCTATGACAGGTTACGCCAAATCTGATGGCAAAAATGAAAGTGCGGCATGGAGCTGGGAAATTAAAAGTGTAAATTCTCGAAATTTGGATATTCGTTGTAAATTACCGACGAGTTGTGATTTTTGGGAATTAGAAGTTTGCCAGGCCATTAAAGCTAAAATTAAACGAGGCTTTGTTTCGGTTAATCTCCATATAAGCAGAGATAATAAGCAGAAAAAATACAAAGTAAATAAAACTCTTGTAAGGTCATTGTTTGAAATAGCGGATCAACTAAGTGCAGAATTTCCAAATCTCAACCGAATTGATTTTGGTGATATTGTTAAGGTACAAGGTATTGTTGAGCCAATTGAAAGTGCTTTAGACAATCAAAACCTTGTTGACACAAAACGATCAATTTTTCTGGATTTAGGGATCGCTATCGATTTGTTGTTAGAAGCCCGAAGGGTTGAGGGGAAAATAATCCAGTCGTTGTTGCGTGAGTTAATGCACAGTTTTAAAGTGTTTCGGCTTAAAGCTGATGATTTAGCATCAGTTGAGCCAGAGTTTTTTCGCAAAAAGTTAAAAAATCTCGTAGGGGGTTTGCTTGAAAGCCATAGTTCTCTTAATAGGGAACGTCTTGAAAATGAAGTGGCCATTCTTTTAACAAGAGCAGATGTGCGTGAAGAACTTGACCGGTTGAACGCACATGAACAGACTATGATGGGAGTATTGGAAAAAGGAGGGGTAATTGGTCGGCGTTTAGATTTTTTATGCCAAGAATTAAATCGGGAGGCTAATACTATTTGCTCGAAAGCAACGTCTTCTGAATTAACTGATTTAGGGATAGAGTTAAAAGTTATAATTGATCAAGTACGTGAACAGGCGCAAAATATTGAATAGGAACTTTGTTAACCAAAGAAATTTTAAATTTCGCCGTGGCTTGGTGCTAGTGCTTTCATCACCATCTGGTGCTGGGAAGTCAACCATCTCAAAAGGTTTGATTCAAAGAAATTCCGACGTTTCATTATCAGTCTCAGTGACAACGCGAGCTCGCCGGCCAAATGAAATAGATGGGGTAGACTATATTTTTAAGACTATTACAGAGTTTCAGCTAATGATTGATCGTGAAGAGTTTTTGGAGCATGCTACTGTTTTTGGACATCACTATGGAACACCTAAACATCCAATAGATATGCTGCTCGACGACGGAAAGGATGTGATATTTGATGTAGACTGGCAAGGGTCACAGCAACTCCGACAAAATCTTTCAGAGGACTTAGTTAGTATTTTTATTTTACCTCCTTCAATTGGGGAGTTGGAAAAGCGCCTCTCTACTAGAGCACAGGATTCAGAAGACGTTGTAAAAAAACGAATGGATAAAGCATCATCTGAGATGAGTCACTGGCCAGAGTATGATTATATAATAATTAACGAAAATATTAATGAAAGCATTGACCAGGCCGAGTCTATTTTGATCGCAGAGCGTTTGCATAGGAAAAGGCAGACAGGTCTTCATGAATTTGTGAAGGGTCTAGTATGAATAATTTTTCTGTAAATACTATTGCTGATAGAATTCACTGTACTAACCCGACGCGAGCTAAATGCCTTATCAAAAATTTTTGCTTAATAGATGCGCTAGTTTACCAAACTGGTCTACCGTTAGGGCTTCAGCTCTCAATCTAGGGTCAATATCGACTTTTGACGTATCAAGTCCAATACTTTTTAAGCTGCTTTTTAACATTTTTCTACGTTGTCCAAAAGCAAGTTTTGTGACAGTTTCCAAGTCCTCTAATTTTATTAAGGCCCGTTTTGTGGAATGTGGTGTAAGGTTAATTACAGATGACTGGACTGTTGGCTGAGGTTTAAAAGCTTTTCCATTAACGTTAAACTCTAATTTAACTTTACAGCACCATTGCGCAATTATTGAGAGGCGACCATAAGACTTTCCAGAAGTAGCAACTAATCGATTTGCTACTTCTTTCTGGAACATTAGCGTGAATTTTTTAAAAAAAGAGACTTCGTGTAGCCATTTGACTAGCAAAATTGTTGATATGTTGTAAGGCAGATTTGAGACAACTTTACATGGAGGTGTTAAGATGCTGTTGATTTTTAAATTAAGAGCATCAGCTT
>MDTE01162273.1_pt1 | contig 15128 bp, 11 predicted proteins | sample 811231 | NCBI WGS metagenome assembly MDTE01 (sample SAMN05326651, study PRJNA326480) | marine metagenome | isolation source: seawater | place: Indian Ocean: Red Sea | collected 2010 | reverse complement strand
GCCGAGATGCAGGACGCCCTCGCCGCCTACGAACACGCCCGCCAAACCTACCGCCAACGCCTCGCCCAATGCACCGCCCGATAACCTCCGCACTCCTGCTGCCCGCCCTGCTGGCCGCCACCCAGCCCACGGAAGTCCGCATCCCCAGCACGGCGGACGGCGCCCTGCAACCCGCCATCTTCCTCGCGCCGGCGAACCCGGAGGAGCCGGTGCCACTGGTCGTGGCCCTGCACTCCTGGAGCGGCAACTACAAGCAGACCCTCAACAAGCCTGCCCAGGAATTCTGCGCGCGCAACGGCTGGGCCTACATCCACCCCGACTTCCGCGGTCCCAACCGCAACCCCGCCGCCACCGGCTCCGAACTGGCCGTACAGGACGTGCTCGACGCCGTGGCCTACGCCAAGGCAAACACCCCGGTAGACCCGGCCCGGGTCTATCTAACCGGCACCTCCGGGGGCGGCTACATGAGCCTGCTCATGGCCGGACGTTCGCCCGGCACCTTCGCCGCCGTCTCGGCATGGGTGCCCATCTCCGACCTCGTCGCATGGCACGCCGACTCCACAGCCCGCCGCAACAAGTACGCCCGGGAAATCGCCCAGTCCTGCGGCGGCAAGCCCGGCTCCAGCCCCGAAGCCGACCTGCAGTACCACCTGCGCTCCCCCCTCAGCTGGCTGCACCTTGCCCGCAGCACCCCCATCGACATCAACGCCGGCATCCGCGACGGCCACACCGGCAGCGTCCCCACCAGCCACTCCCTGCGCGCCTTCAACGTGCTGGCCCGCCCACAAGACCGCATCACCGAGGCCGAAATCGACCATTTTTTAAAAAAGGCCAAGGTGCCGCCCAACCTGCCCCCGGCCCCGCTGGACAAATCTTTTAACAATCGCCAGCCCCTGTTTCGCCACAGTTCGGGCAACGCCCGCATAACCATCTTCAACGGCGGCCACGAAATGGTGCCCTCCGCGCTCATCCAATGGCTCCAAGACAAAACCAAAGTGGAGTAGGCATTGGCTATCCGCCCCTTTGCTCATAACAAAACCAGCCCCTCCTTCCATGCGACCCAACCGCCTCCTGCTCACCCTGCTGGCAACCACCCTGCCCGCCATCGGCAAGGACACGCCCGCCCGCCTCCAGCTGGGCCAGCTCCACGATACCCTCGTCGAAGCCTCCTTCGAACTGCTCATAGACGGACGGCTCGAAGGCACGGGCTTCCTCATCGACAAGGACGGCCACGCCGCCACCGTCTGGCACGCCGCCGGACGCAAGGGCAGGCTAGAGGTGCGCTCCAAGGCGCTCGGACGGCTGGACGTCGAGCGTGTCGGCCACGACCGCAGCCACGACCTTACCCTGCTCAAGCTTCCCTGCCGCGACCAACCCTACCCGTTCCTGCCGGTGGCGCAACAGGGCGTCGGCCCCGGACAGCCCGTGTACCTCCTGGGCACGCCCATCTTCCGGCACCGCGTCTTCATTACCGGCCATGTCGCCCGACGGGGCACCACCTTCGAATACTTCAACGGCAACTTCGTGGAAGGCATCCACGTGGCCGCCCTGACCCCGGGGGGCTGCTCCGGCGGCCCATGGGTCAACCGCAAAGGCCAGGTCGTCGGCATGCAAGCTGCCGCGATGACCCTCCAAAGCGGACACCAAGGCATCGCCACCATGATTCCCGCCAAATCCATCCGGGCCATCCTCGAAAAGAAAGACGACATCCTCGCCCCCACCCTCAACATGGCCGTGGAGGAACTCTGGGGCCAGGAAGTCAAGTACATCCAGGCCGTCCCCAAGGGCACGAAGGGGCTGGTGGTCAGGCAGTTGAAGAAGGACGGCTCCGCCGCCAAGGCCGGCGTGAAGGAGTGGGACCTGGTGACCAAGGTCGACGGACGCACCATCGACCAGACCGACACCTTCCTCCGCCACCTGCGCCGCAAGAAGCCCGGCGGCCACCTCAAGATGGAAGTCATGAACAAGGACGGCTCCGCCAAGCGGCAGGTCGAAGTCGAACTCGTCCCGCTGCGCTAGCCCGTGAGAAATGCGGGCCACGTACCTTTTGCATTGAGACCCCACCGGCAAGCCGCATCCTTGGAGCCATCATGAGCCAGCCTAAGAACGCACTCCCCATGCTCCTCGCTGTCGCCGCCGGACTCGGTGCGGCAGCCTACTTCCTCCTGCTCAACAAGGAGCCCGTGGAGAAGAAGAAGGTCGCGGACGTCCCCGCCGACACCGGCAGCCGCATCGTCGACCCCGCGGAACCGCCCGGCACCAGCACGGCCACAACGAACCCCGCACCCACCACCGTCACGCCGCCCGCACCCACGCCCCCCAGCCGGCCGGACCTGCCGCCGCCCCCGGCGCCCGGAAATGCTGGCAGCCAACAGTACCGCGCCCAACTCCAGCAGATCGACAACCTCCCTGCCAACGAACAGTACGCCGCCCGGCGCAAGCTACTGGCCGAGTGGGTCGCCGTGGACCCATCAGCCGCCGTACAGGCGCTTGAACAAGTCCCCGAGGACCACCGGGCCGGCACCTTGAGCGCAGTCGCGCAAGCCTGGGGCAAGGTCGAGCCAGAAGCCGCCGCCGCTTGGGCGCTCGAACTCCCGCAGGCCGACAGCGTGCGGGCACTCGCGGCATCGGTCACCGGATGGTTCCAGGTGGACCGCGTCGCCGCCAAGGCCTACGCCACGGAACTCGAACCCGGCCCCTACCGCACCGAGATTCTCAAATCCATGGTCGCCAACTGGGCGGGGCCGCCGCGCAGTGCCGCGGAGTGGCTCGGCACACTGCAGGAAGGCACGGGCCGCAACCAGGCGCTCAGCTCCATCTTCAGCCAATGGGGTCGCACCAGCCCCGCGATGGCCGAGGCCTGGGTCATGCAGTCCCCCCACGGCAACCTCCGCGACCATGCCACGGTCGGACTCTCCCGGGGCCTGCTCACCCGCGACCCCGGCAAGGCGCTACGCTACGCACAACAAATTGAGGACACCGGAGTGAAGACCATGCAGCTGCGCTCCATGGTCAACGACTACGCACGCACCTGCATCAGCTGCCACCGCAGCGGCAAGCCCGGCTGCCTCCGCGAACCCGTCTCCGGCCTGCCCGAGCACCTTGTACCCGCCCAGCAGAAGTCCAGGGTCTTCAACATCGTCCGCCGCAACCTGCCAAAGTAGCACCGTGGGCACGGCCGCCCCGGCTCCGATCCACGCCGCCACACTTTCAAGCTTGAAAAGATGGATGCATCCGCTTGGCTCTCCTGCCCACTTTCTTTCCCACAACCTCAACCACGCTCCCAGCCATGACGATGAAGCGCACCCTCCCGGCCCTGCTCGCGGCCGCATTATTTATGACCAACAACCCGGACGACAACCTGTCCGCCCAGGAGAATGCCGACCTCAAGGACGGTCTCTACGCGGAAATTGAAACCAACCACGGCAAGATCGTGCTCGGCCTCGAGTTCGAGAAGTGCCCGCTCACGGTCTGCAGCTTCGTCAGCCTGGCCGAAGGCACGATGAAGACCGACCGCAAAGGCCCCTACTACGACGGCCTCGGATTCCACCGCATCATCAAGGACTTCATGATCCAAGGCGGCTGCCCCCAGGGCACGGGCACTGGCGGCCCCGGCTACAAGTTCAAGGACGAGATCGACCCCACCCTCAAGCACACCGGCAAGGGCATCCTCTCCATGGCCAACTCCGGTCCCGCCACCAACGGCAGCCAGTTCTTCATCACCCACAAGGCCACCCCATGGCTCGACGGCCGGCACACCGTCTTCGGCAGCGTGGCCAAGGGCATGGACGTCGTGGACAAGATCGCCAACGTCGAGGTCAAGCCCGGCGACAAGCCCACGGAACCGGTCACAATGAAGAAGGTCTCCATCCTGCGCGTGGGCGACAAGGCCAAGGCGTTCAAGACCGGCCAGGACGCATTCGACAAGCTCCTCAAGGGGGAAGGCATTCCCGAAAAGGCCAAGCACCCGAACGAGATCGCCGGCGAGAAGCACCTTGAGGAAACCAAGGCCAAGAAAGGCTTCGAGTCCATCGAGTCCGGACTCGTCTACAAGGTCACCAAGGAAGGCGACGGAAAAAAGCCCACGGCCAACAGCTTTGTCACTGTCCACTATGTGGGCAAGCTCCTCGACGGAACGGTCTTCGACAGCTCCAGGGACCGTGGTCAGCCCACCAGTTTCCCCCTCAACCAAGTCATCCCCGGCTGGACCGAGGGCGTGCAGCTCATGAAGACCGGCAGCACCTACGAGTTCCACATCCCCCACAACCTCGCCTACGGGGAGCGCGGCGCAGGCGGCGTCATCCCGCCCTACTCCACGCTCATCTTCGAGGTCGAACTGATCTCCTTCCGCTAACCCGCATTTTTCAGCGACTCCCTGCTGCGACCGGCTGCACGGGCTCTATGAAACCGAGGCCAACGGCCTCCTTCAAACTAGCCGGGAAGCGCCCCCGGTGTTTGCCGGGAAAGCGACCGATCGCTGAAGGCGCGATTCAATCTGCACTGCGCGAAACAGGCGGTGCCCCCTTATATATTGAGTCGTGCCGTTGGCACTGTTGTTTACGGAGTCTCGTGACGAAACCCCGTGAGAAATCCGGGCTAGGAAAAACAAAGCGGACGGACCTTTTGGGGTCCGCCCGCTTGTTGCACCAGTAAGGTGCGTTAATAGAAAGTTGATCTACTTGGAGGACTCTTCTTTTTTGTCTCCAGTTTCAGATGATTCTTCTTTCTTTGGATCTTCTTCGGTGTTCTCATCCTTCTTGCTGCAGCCGAAAGAGAGCAGAAGACCGAGAGTTGCGAGTAAGGAGAGGAACTTCTTCATTTTAACTTATTTTTTTGGTTTGTTGCTTCAGGTAGAGATGAAACCATTTCATCAAACGCGGCGTACTAAAGCCGCTGGTCAGGCTAATTGCAAACAAAAATTTATGATACCCTTAAGCATTGGGGGGATGGCCGGAAGTCTGAAAAAGCTGGTCGCCGAGTCCAGATTGTGAAAAATACCCTCCCTCCCGAAGAATGAGACAGTTTCTCCTACCCTGCTCCTTGGTGGCGCTCTGGACGTGGCAGCTACCGGCCTACTCCCAGGTGACCGAGCTGAACCTTGCCCGGACCAAATATACGATCGCGGAAAAGCTGGGACTGGTGTTTGAAACACGGCTCGAGCAAAAGAACCAGCAGCGCTTCATGACGCTGACCTGCTACACCGAGGGGGACTTCCTGGTGAAACGCTTCAACGTCCCGGTCCTGAAGGTCAGCAACGTCCCCTACGCCAAGATCGTTGAAGTGCGCAACACCTTGCGGGAAATCTCAGTGGTGCTGGACGAATACATGAACACCCCTGAAGCCAAGGTGGAGTTCTCGGTCGGCTTCAACTTGTACGGCGGCTCGATCAAGCTGAACCAGAAGGGACTGATCCACCCCCAGTACACCAACCACCGGCTGCAGGCCGCCCAACGCGCGCTTATCAACGTGGACAAGGCGCAGACGAACTTGAAGAACGCGGTGACCGAGAAAGACAGGGAGAAGGCGCAACACACCCTCCGCCGCGCGCAACGTGAGCTTGAAATCTCGCAGCAGGAACTCACCGCCCCAATCAAGGACAACGAAATCCTTTACGACCACCGCGAGTCCCTCCTGTTCTTCCAGTGGGCCATCAACGCCATCGACCGCGTGCCGGAACTGGCCAAGCTCTTGGACCAGAGCGTCATCAACCAATTCAACCGCATCCCCGGAGCTGTCGTGCCCACTCCCCCAACCCAGTCGCCTACAACACCCGTTCCGCCAACCCAGCCCCCAATAACACCCGTTCCGCCAAGGAACTGACTCCCCCCTCCTGCATGAACAACCGGACTTTTTCCAAACCCGGCTGGCAAGTCTCCGAAATTGGTCTGGGCTGCTGGCAGCTCGGCGGCGACTGCTGGGGCGACCTAGACGCCTCCGCCGCCAAGGCCATCCTCCAGGCCTCCGTGGACGCGGGGGTGAACTTCCTCGACACCGCCGACGTCTACGGCGACGGCCGCAGCGAGGCATTCATCGGCCAATTCCTCAAGGACTGCCCGGAGCCGCTGAAAGTCGCCACCAAGCTGGGACGCCGCGCCCACGTGTTCCCCGACCAGTTCACCCCGGAAAACCTGCAGGGCTGCACGGAGGACTCCCTCCGGCGGCTCGGCGTCGGGACGCTGGACCTCACCCAGTTGCACTGCCCGCCCACCGACGTGCTGCGGCGGGGCGAAGTGTTCGGAATCCTGCGGGACCTCCAGACCGCCGGCAAGATCCGGCACTGGGGCGTCAGTGTCGAAAGCATGGAGGAAGCACTCCTGTGCCTCGAACAGGAAGTCTGCGCCTCCCTACAAATCATCTTCAACCTCTTCCGGCAGAAACCCATCGAAAACCTCTTTGAAAAGGCACGCGCCAAGGGCGTCTCCATCATCGTGCGCCTTCCGCTAGCCAGCGGACTTCTCTCCGGCAAGATGACCCTCGACCACCACTTTGCGGAAAACGACCACCGCCGCTTCAACTGCGACGGACAACTCTTCAACGTCGGCGAAACCTTTGCAGGACTGCCCTACCCCAAGGGTGTTGAACTGGCCCAGTCCCTCAAGGAACGGCTTCCCGGCGACGCCCCCATGGCCCAGTGGGCACTGCGGTGGATTCTCGACCACGACGCGGTCACCACCATCATCCCCGGCGCCAGCAAGGTGGAGCAGGCACGCTCCAACGCCCAGGCCAGCGAACTTCCGCCCATGGACGCGGCCACGCACCAGGCACTGCGCGAGTTCTACCAGGCCCAGGTCCACGACCACATCCGCGGACCCTACTGACCTTGTATCGCAGGGTGGGCTAGCCCGCATTTCCTACAGGCTGTCTGTCTGCTGCGACTGGCTCAGCCCTACTCAAGCACGCGCACGGCCAGCTTCTGCAAGTGCCAGCTCCCAGGAGGCTCGGCACCATGGTGCGGGGAACTGTCCAACCGCAACACCTCCCCGGCGCGGAGTACGCCCAGGTCGCTCAGGTGGCTGTGCTGGTCCTTTGAATCATTGTCGGCATCGACACAGTAGACGGCCAGGGGCGAACCCTTGCCGACTCGGTAGAATCCACCGCAACTGCCCTGGCCTGCACGAATCGCAGCGTACTCAAGGAGCACGTCCTTCTCGAAACGGATCAGCAGGGCCTCCCCGTCGTCGACACGCGCCGAAGTCCCGCCTACCACGCCGAGGCCTTCAGCGGTGGCGTGCGGTTCGCCACCCTCGGTGGTCACGTGGATGGAAAGCCCGGGCTCCGCATCCTTCCGAGAAGTCCAGTCGAAGACGACCCGCTTTCCGCGCTCGGCAAGAGGTGCCATGCGGTGGCCCCCGCTGTTGCGGTGCAGGACTGCCTGGCGGCACAGATGCTGGACGAGGGGCTGCAACTCCGGCACCAACAGGCGGTTGCCAATCTCCTTCGGGTCGGCGGCTAGGTTGAACAGGCCCAGGGGCTTGACCTCGCCGTAGCGCACGAACGACCCGTCCAACAACAGCTTCCATTGGCCCGGAAACAGCTCGTTGCCGACCTCGGGATCGTCGAGGCGGATGGCGCAGGCTGCGTTGTCGCGGACTTCCTTATGGTCGTTGTGGAAGAGGGGGCGGATGGGAAGCTTCCTGCCGCGGAGCGCGGGCAGGATGCTGAAGCTGTCCTCCCCGCCCTTCTGGCCCTTGCGCAAGTCTGGCAGGGACTGACCGAGGATGTCCGAGAAGGTGGCGAACCAATCCTGCAGGCTCACGAGCTGGCCACTGGTCCGGCCGGGCGTGGTGGCGTCGCCGTCGCCGACCTCCCCCTCCGGCCAGGCCACGATGAACGGGACGCGGTGCCCGCCCTCGTAGGCGGAACCCTTGTTGCTGCGGAAGGGGCCGGTGGCGGACTTGGCGCCGATCTCAGCACCGTTGTCCGAGGTGAAGATGACGAGCGTGTTGCCTAGGAGCTTCTGGCCGGGACGCCGGGGGTCGTCGGTCTTCTGCAGATAGTCGAGCAGGCGCCCTAGGGCGACGTCGTTTTCGTAGATGTAGTCGCCGCGGACCTTGGTCTTGGCCCCGGATTTCAACCTGCCGGAACCGGTGACGGGGCGGTCGCCGATGGCCTTGTCCGGCGTGTAGGGGCCGTGGTTGGAACTGCACGCATAGTAGAGGAAGAAAGGATTGGCGCTGGACTTCTTCCCGGCGAGGTGGGCGTTGAGAAACTCCAGGGCGTTGTCGGAATGCCGGCTTCCGAGCTTGTGCAGGACATAGGCGTCGGGACCTTCCTTGTGGAGTTGCTTCCCGTTGCCGTTGGCGCTCACGGAACGACGGCCATGTAGGTGGCCCGGACCGATGGACTGGCCGGGGGTGTTGCGGTCGCCGCGCTTGTTCTTGCCGATGCGGTCGGCGGCTGGGCCGGATGTACCGTGGGAGCGGGAGGTGTAGCGCGCGAAGTCGAAGCCATGGTCCAGCGGGGAGACGGCGAGGGGCCGGATGAGGTCTGCATCGTCCCATGCGGCGGCGGGACTGCCGTCCTCCCGTGAGTAGCGCAGGCCGACATGCCACTTGCCCACCATGGCCGTGGCGTAGCCCTTGGACTTGAAGAGCGTGGCCAGGGTGGGCCGGTCGGCTTCGATCATGGGATCGCCCTGCACGCCGAAGAGCACCCAGTACTTCATGCGGTTGCGGAAGGCGTAGCGACCGGTGAGCAGTCCGTAGCGGGTGGCTGTGCAACGGGAGGAGGGCGTGTGCCCGTCCGTGAAGACGACGCCCATGCGGGCCAGGCGTTCCATCTGCGGAGTGTACAGCTGCACCTTGTCGGCGTTGCCGGTGAAGAACTGGTAGGCGCTGGTGTCGCCCATGCCCATGTCGTCAGCCATCATAAGGACGACGTTGGGCCGGTCGGCAACCTGGGCGCAGGCAAGGAGGGGGGCAAGGAGCAGGGGCAGGCAGACTTTCATTGCCGCATCCTAGGAAGGCCCCTCGAATTCTGGCAAGGAGATAGGCCGCCGCCTAGTCATCGTGGGAAACAAAAAGCCTACTCCAGCCACACGGGTTGAGAGATGACCCCGTTGGCCGCCACGTCCCATGCTTCGAAGCGCACCCAGTTCTTTCCGGCCAGTTCGAGACCCTCGACGATGGATTGCTTTCCGAAGGCCTTCGTTTCCGTCAGGTCAATTCGTTGGCGGAAGACCTCCCTCCCATCGCCCATGATGGCCTCGGCGAACGACATGGGAAACGTCCAGTCCAGTTTGACTTCGAGTTTCGCCCGGCCCGTCCCATCCAGCTTCAAGGTTTCTCCCGACTGCTTTCCACCAACCGTGAACCGGGGCAACAGGACTTCTCCGGTCGAAATGAAGAAGGCTCCGTCCCGCAAGGCCTGGAGGACAGGCGCCCATCCGTCTTCGAACCGGGGAATCCGTTCCAAGCGCAGGTAGTTCACGTTGGCATGGGCATAGAACTCGGTCGTACGGTCGACCTGGAAAATATCGACCTCGCCGACGATGTACTTTCCGGCGCCCCAGTTGGCGGTGTCGTCGAGCAAGTCCAGCACCCGCCAGCCCAGACGGGGTCTGGAGAGGTCGGCAGGCATGGCCTTCCATGCCCCGCCCAGATAGCGGTCGGACTTGAAGAAGGGTTGTTCTTGGTACAGGTCGGGATAGCCCGTCGAGCCCTTGATGCGTGGGTGCGCCGCCCACATGAGACCGCCCTCTCGCTCCATGAGCTTCAAGACATCCTCCGAACTGCCGACGTGGTAGACGCGGCCGAACTTGGGATGCATCTCGGTGAAAGGCTTGTCCTTGGCCCGGTTCAACACCCACATCACCGGGCGCGGGAAAAAGCTGATCCAATGACCGCCGAGGTGGACGTTGGGTTCTTCGCCCGGGAGCAGGAGCAAGCTCTTGTCGGAAAGCCGGGCGCATTCATCATGCAGGACCTGGAGCAATGGAAGGGTCTTCCCAGGGTCGCGCCGCAACCGGCCCAGCCGGTTGTGGAACTCGGCGAGGTGGACAATCTGCACGCCCGCATCCTTGAACACCTCGACGAACTCGGGATGCTTCAACGCCGGCGGCAAGCTGGCTTTTCCAGTTTTCTTGCGTGCATCGATGACGCTCGTCGCGTGCTCGATGTGGTAGTGACTGGTGAACGTCTTGTGCCCCGGCAACGCGGGAAAACGATCCCCGTGCGTGTAGGCCTTCACACGCTCGAAGAGCTTTTCTCCGCGATCCTGCGAGGCGAGCCAGAACATGCCCAGTTCCTGCATGCGCCCCGGTGGTGCATTGCTCCACGGCACCCAGCGGCGGTCTCCTTCGAGGTCCTGACGGATGCCGATGCCAAAATCCGGGACTTGCTCCATGAACCCACGCCCCTGCCAGTTGAAACCGAGGTTGTAGGCCTCGTCCAGCGGATAGAAGTATCGGTGCGGCGGAGGAAAGACGGCGACCCCTCCAGACTCCGTCTCCAACGCAATTGTGCGGTGGCGCGTCTTTACAGGTTCGGCCGGGCGGGAGATGGCCTCGACTTGGTGCACCTTGTCGTCGAGCCCGATCCAGGACACATTTTTTCCAGCCGGGTCGCCGGTGAGTCCGGCATGGTAGAGCAGGGCCCGGGCATCCTTTTGCGTCTGGACGATGGACTGGAGGTGAATCAGGTCGCAATCGTCGTAGAACGTGAAACGCAACTTACCAAAGAATGATTGGCCCCCCATTCCGCCCAGATCGACCACGCACCGGTTGCCAACTGTTCGGACCGCTACGGAATCGAGTTTTAGAACAAGCGGCCCCGACTCGCTGGGCTTGCGGCTCGTGCGGTCGAAGAAGATCGTCCAGCCGCCCCGCTTCTTCAAGTCGCGTTCGCCGACGGTCAAGACGGTCACCGGATTCACGTCGCGCAAAACCACGACGGGGTCTTTCCCGCCCCGCGCCACGGCGATAGACTTCACCAACGCGCCCCGTCCCGAAACGTCGAAGGTCAATTCGGTGGCCCCCTCCGGCGTGTCCCAGCCGATGGCCAGTGTTTTCCCGGCCTCCTTCACCCGCACGCCGCAAGCCGGGTCATAGGCTTTCAAGTCCACCGGGACGGCGTACGCGGCCTTCCAGCAAACCAAACCTGCGAGGATACAAGCCAGAAGCTTGAAACAATGTGCTTGGGGCTGAATTCGGTTTTCTTTCATGGAAGGGGCTTATGGTTTGTCACGGGTGGAAGGGCAAGAGCCTATAAGATTCAGAACAATTCGTAGGCGGGGCTGACAATCTGGATATTGGCATCCCCGGTCTGGATGCAGAAGCGCACGGCGATGTTGCGGGCCTTGGCGATCTTCAAGCCCTCTTCAGGGCCGAGGACGAGCAGCGCGGTGGCCCAGGCGTCGGCGTCCCGGGCGGTGGGGGCGATGACGTTGACGGCGACGGCTTCGTGCTGCACGGGATGGCCCGTCCTTGGGTCGAGGAGGTGGGAAGCGGGCTTGCCGGATTGCGCACCGGGCTTGTTCAACCGATAGGTGCCGGAGGTGGCCACGGCGGAATCTTGCAGCTGGAGGACGGCTAGGTCGCCGGGCGGCAAAGTTCCGTCCTCCAGGGCGATCTTCCAATTTCCGGAACCGGCGCGGAGTTCCCCCCCGATTTCCACGAGGTGGTCGTCCAGACCCCGGCTTTCCAGCATGGCGCAGACCCGGTCGATGATTGCGCCCTTGGCCGAACCGGAGAGGTCGGCCTGCACGGCGGGTTGGCGCTTGCGGACTTGATGCCGGGGCAGGATCTCCAGCAGTCCCATGCCGACGTGGGTCTTGGCCTGTTGGATTTCCTGGGCGGTGGGAAGGGTGGTGCGGGTGGCCTGCACGGGGCCGAAGCCCCAGAGGTTGACCAGCGGGGCTATGGTGGGGTCGAAGGCGCCGGCGCTGTCCGCGTGCACCCGCCGGGCGTGCAGAAGCAGGTCGTGCAGGAGGGGGTGGACGGCAAGGGGGGCGCTGGTGAGGGCCTGGTTGAATTGATAGAGTTCGGCATCGGGGCGCCAATGGGAGAGGATGGCTTCCGCCTCTTCGATGGTGGTGGCGATTGCAAAGCGGAGTTCCTGTGGATCCAATGGCTGGGCGGTACGGACTTTAACGGTCCAGGTGGTGCCGAGCGCCTTGCCGGTGAGGGTGTTGGTTTTCTCCGAGCAGCCGGAGCCGAAGATGGCAAGCCCGAGGCAGATGCCGGCGGTTTGCAGACGCCGCGTGGCTGAAGAATTCCCCGGCATCAGAGGTTGTGCAGGAGCAGGGCCAGTGCGAGGAGAGCGAAGCTGAGGAAGTCCCGGCGGTTCCAGCGGTTGTCGCTGCTGCGGAACTCGAAGAGCTTGAGCATGGCTCCCGTGGGGCATCCGTAGCGGCAGTATGCCATGGGGACGAACGCGGCGGCCAGAAGGCCCAGAAGCGCGATGGTGATGGTGACTCCTCCGGCGACCTGCCAGACGTAGGCGTCGAAGGGTTCGAGAATATTGACGGTGTGGGCGGAGGTCTGGAAGGCCAGGAAGACAACAAGCGCCAGCAGCAGAAAAGGGATGCCCTCTAGGATGCGGTTGAGCTGGGAAGGCAGGTGGAGGGGCCGCTTGCGTAGCTTGCGCATCCATTGCTGGGCAGCGCCGTGGGGGCAGAGCTGGTGGCAGTAGACGGCCTTGCCGGTGGCCATCGGCACGAGGAGGGCGGCCAGGGTGAGCAGGACCAGGATGGGGGCACGTTCCCAGGGCACGCCGCTCTGGGCCCATCCGAAAAAGAGAGCCTGGGAGAGGACGTGTCCGTTGACCAGCCCGAGGTACCCCACAAGCAGGACTTGGTGTACGCGGCGCACGCCCTTCTTCCTCCCCCCCGGGGCAAAGGCGACAAATCCCGCCAGCAGAATGACGAGGAGGGATCCGGTGTCGCTGGCGTTCCAGTTCACAAGCGGCCTTGCCTGCGCAGCCTGGGCGTGTTGTCGCTCCTGTTCCCAGGCGCCGGCGGTCTTCACGATTCCTTCGGCCATGGCCATGCTGGTCATGGTAGCCCCGGAGACGCCTTCCACTTCTTCTGCCACGAGGTCCATCGACGCGAGCTGGGCAATGCTCCGGCCTTGGAAGAGGGAGGCGAAGTAGGCGTCGTCGTCGGGGTATTCCGAATACGGCTTGTTCTCGAAACTGTCGCGGAGTTTCATCCCGGCCAGCCTGCCGTCGGGGCCGATGGCCAGCAGGGTGTCGACGGGGCCCTGGTAGCCGATGACCTGGTCGGCGTGCGGCGAGGTGCGACCCACCTTGCCGAGGAGCTGGCCGTCCGCGCCGATCGCGTCGAAGAGTGAGGGATGGGTTCTGGAGGGCTGGAGCCGGGTGCAGTTCGGGAAGTAGGACTTGGCCTCCTCGAGTTGGATGGGCCTGGGGAAGCGTGTGGCCTTGGCGGAACCTCCGAAGCGCAAGGCCAGGGCGTCGGCAATGGCGAGGCTGGTGAGGGTGGCTCCGGAGACGGCCTCCACGTTGCTGGCCCGGGCCAGTTCCGCCGGTGTCCTGCCCAGGAACTGTTGGAAGAAGTCCGTGTCTTCCACGATAGCATCGACATGGTCGAGGGTGTCGCCGCTGGAGCGGATGGAGACGGAGGCGACCCGGTTCTGCGCGTCCCAGCCGACCAGGAGATTGGTGGGTCCGGAAAAGCCGATGGCGGAGTCGCCGGGGGGCGAGGTCTGGGTCAGCCGCCCCAGTTCGCCACCGGACTCATCGAGGGCGCGCATGGTGGCGGGGTCGTCCTTGTCGGGCTCGACGGCATGGGTGCCGGACAGGACTGTCTGGGCGTCGGCAAGTTCGATGGGCGTCCCGCGTTCCTGGAGCCGCTTGAGGAAGTCATGGTGGGAGCGGTTGACCAGCCAGACGATGAGCGCCAACGCCAGAAAGCGGCAAAGGTGACGCGCAGTCCGCTTGAGCCGGGGAACACCCATGGCGCAAAGGTCAGTCGACCGGGAGGAGCTGGGCGGCGTCGACATGGACGTTTCCGCCGGCCCCGGCCGCGCTGAGGCGGATGGTCACCTCCTGTCCCGCCTCCAGGTCCAGGGAACCCAGGGGGAACAGGCCGTTCTTTTCGGCGGGCTTCTGGGTCATGTCGATCTTGAGGCGGAGGGTCTGGGCACCGGCCTTGACCTCCACCGGCACGGACTTGCCCCGGTTTTCGTGGGACTGGTAGGCGATGCGGGCTTCGTACTTGCCGGCTTTCGGCGCCTTGAAGGTGAAGGTGGCGGAGCAGTCGGGGGCGCTCCCGTAGCGGTAGCCGTAGTCGAAGTAGGGCTTGAGGCCCTGACCACTGCCCCAGCTGCCGGTGAGCTTGGCAGCCCGGTCGTCGAGCAGGATGCCGGGGAACTTGGAGGTGAGCAGGCCGGAGGCCGGGCCGTGGCCGGCCGCGAGAGGGAGGGCATCGGCGGGGATGGTGATGGTGGCATGGACGTCGGCGCGGAAGGCCTTGCCGGGGAGCTTGATGAGTTCGACCAGTTCGTCGAGGTGGCGTTCATAGACGTCGCGGGGGAGGCAGTCGTGCTTGACGCATATGGAGGCGGCGCGGCCCACGACCTCGCCCATCATGCCGCAGGTCTTCATGACCCGCACGGTGCCGAGTGCCTCGTGGGTCACGCTGATGCAGCGGCCAGCCATGAAGAGGTTCTCGATATTGCGCGAGTAGAAGCAGCGGTAGGGCACGGGATAACCGTAACTGCGGTCGACTCCCCTGCCATGAACGGCCTTGGAGATGAATGGATTGTCGGGATATTTCTTGGCGTACTGTTCCTTGGGGTAATGAAGGTCGATGCTCCAGGTGCTGGGCACGCAACCATCGGGAAAGTCTTTCTTGGACACGATGTCCTCTTCGGTCAACAGCACGTCGCCATAGAGGCGGCGCGATTCCCGTGGGCCACCGACGTAGGCCACCCAAGTCAGGAAGGCGTTACGATGTTTCGCCGCCCCATCACGGTTCTTCATCGCGTTGAAGGCGCCGAACACGGCCCGAAGGTTCCAGTCGCGTATGCCTTCGGCGTCATTGAGAGGGTCCTTGTCGTAACCACCTTCCCAAAACCATTGGCCATGATAGGCGCGAGGGTAGGGAAAATCCTTCATATCCAAGTCGAGGGCCCAAGGAGTCTTCGGGAAACTCCTCGCTTTGTTTTC
>MDTE01024358.1_pt1 | contig 15129 bp, 11 predicted proteins | sample 811231 | NCBI WGS metagenome assembly MDTE01 (sample SAMN05326651, study PRJNA326480) | marine metagenome | isolation source: seawater | place: Indian Ocean: Red Sea | collected 2010 | reverse complement strand
TCTACGTTATCGTGATCAGTAGTAAGAACTACAAGATCGTACCTCTTAATATTTAATTCATTCAATTTAATACTTTTCAAATTGAAACTATGTTCTCTCATCTTTGGAAATTTTTTTACATGTGGATCGTAATAATTTATTATAGCTCCCATTCTATAAAATTTCTCCATTATAATCACCGCCGGCGACTCTCTCATATCATCAACATTTTTTTTGTAAGCGATGCCTAGAATTAATATTTTTGAGCCTTTAACTGTTTTTTTATTCAAATTTAATATTTCAGTTGATTTATCGATTACATATTGAGGCATCTCAGCATTAATTTCACCTGCTAATTCTATAAATTTCGTATTAACCCCATATTCCTTAGCTTTCCATGTTAAGTAAAAAGGATCAATTGGTATACAATGGCCCCCAATTCCCGGGCCTGGGTAAAATGCAGTGAAACCAAATGGTTTTGTAGCTGCTGCATTAATTACTTCGTGAATGTTTATATTCATTTTGTTGGAAATTTTTTTCATTTCATTAACTAAACCAATATTTACTGATCTAAATATATTTTCTAAAAGTTTAGTCATTTCAGCTGTTCTAGTATTACTTACTTTAATAACTGTATCAAAGACAGAGCCGTAAACTAATTCTCCAAGATGAGAACAGTTTTTAGTTATTCCACTTACTACTTTTGGGATTTGTTGTATTATGAATTGCTTATTTCCTGGATCCTCTCTTTCAGGCGAATAGATAACATAAAAATTCTTACCAATTTTAAACCCTGACTTGGATATTTCTAAAGCAATATATTCTTCTGTTGTTCCTGGATATGTAGTGCTTTCTAATGATATTGCCTGATTAAGCTTTAGATATGGCGCTATTGTCTCAAGTGTAACTTCTATATATTTTAGATCAGGCTCTCTTTGTTTATTAAGTGGAGTAGGTACACAGAGTATTATAAAATCAGTTTTAGATATTTTTTTAAAATCTGATGTTGGGAGAAATTTTTTTGATATTGCTTTTTTAATTTTATTTGAAGAAATATGCTCAATATATGTTTTCCCTTTAAGTAAGTTTTTAATTTTATTTTTATCAGTATCAAAACCTATTACCTTAAAATCAGACTCAATAAACTGTAAAGCAAGTGGAAGACCAACATAACCCAAGCCAATAATTGCTATAACAGCTTTTCTTGATCTAACTTTTTCCTCTAATCTTTTAAATGCCTCGTTTTTTGCTTTCATTTATCAATTAAGTATTTTGTTGAGTTTAGATGTATGAATAATTGTGTTTATAATATATTGTAAAAAATATCATTATTTTTTTTAAAATAGATTAATTGTGAAAAAAACCAATATTTTAGTTACGGGGTGCGCAGGATTTATCGGGTTTCATACGTGTTTTCAATTAAGTAAATATAAGAAATATAAAGTAATTGGCATCGATAATTTAAATAACTTCTACGATCAAAACTTAAAAAAAGAAAGATTAAAAATTCTTAAACAAAATAAGAATTATGAATTTGTAAAAGTTGACATTTCTAATTTTAGTAGCTTAAGTAAGATATTTGCTAGATATAAATTTAAATATGTTATCAATCTAGCTGCACAAGCTGGAGTAAGAGACTCAATTGAGAATTCTAAACCTTATATATATAGTAACATTCTTGGTTTTTATAACATACTTGAATTATCTAAGTTAAATAAAGTTAAACATGTCATTTATGCTTCAAGTAGTTCAGTTTACGGTTCAAACAAAATTTACCCTTATCAAGAAGAAATGAAAACAGACGAACCACAATCACTTTATGCAGCAACAAAAAAAACAAACGAGATTATTGCATATTCATATTCAAATATTCATAAATTACCAACAACAGGATTAAGGTTCTTTACGGTCTACGGTACTTTTGGAAGACCAGATATGGCACCATTTAAATTTACTCAAAACATTATTAAAAATAAGAAAATTGAGCTTTATAATTATGGAAATCATTTTAGAGATTTTACTTATATCGATGATGTTGTATTAGTTACAATCAAGCTAATAACACAGATACCAAAACAAAAAATTCCTTATGAGCTATATAATATTGGTGGCGGCAAAACTTATTCCTTAAAATATTTTTTGCAAACGATGGAAAACATAATCGGTAAAAAGGCAACTACAAAACTTTTGCCCATGCAAATTGGTGATGTTCATAAAACAAATGCAGATATAAGTAAAATTAAGAAAAAAATTAAAATTAAGAATTTTACACCTCTTAATAAAGGCTTAGGGTATCTAATTAATTGGTATAAATCTTTTTACAAATTTAAATAATTGATGAGCACCAAAAAAGTAATCAGTTTAATTGGGACTAGACCACAACTAATTAAATCCTCAAAATTGTATTACACACTATACAAAGACAAAAAAATAAAACATAAAATTTTTGACACAGGACAACATTATGATTGGAATCTATTTGGTTCGATAAAAAACGAATTTTCTATTGATATTGATCATGCTAAAAGAATTAAGAAAGATATTTCTCAAATTGACAAGATGATAGAAAATACAAGAAAATATCTTATTAATGAAAGTCCAGATCTTGTAATAGTCTACGGAGATACAAACTCTACTTTAGCAGCTAGTGTTGCAGCGACTTATTTAGGGATAAAAATAGCTCATATTGAAGCGGGTTTAAGATCGAATGATTTAGATATGCCTGAAGAACGAAACCGTATAATTGTAGACTCTATTTCTTCAATATTATTTTCACCCTCGTATGATAGCTTTATGAGATTAGATAAAGAAAAAAAATCATTTCAAAAAGTTTATAATGTCGGAGATATCATGTACGACGTTCACCGCGATAATTTAAAAAATATTGTACACAAAAACAAAGATAAAGCTTTGCCTAAAAATTATGTTTTGGCAACAATACACAGGCAATCAAACGTAGACGACTACAAGAAGCTTAAAAAGATTATCAATTTTTTAAATGCTTTGGCAAAAAAATATAAAATTATTTTCCCAATACATCCAAGAACAAAAAAAAATTTAAATAATTATTCTATTAAAGTAAAATCTAATAATATTTCAATAATTGAACCTCAAAATTATTCTGAGACACAGTTTTTATTAAACAATTGCTATTTTGTTGTTACTGATTCTGGCGGTATTCAAAAAGAATCTTTCTTTAATAAAAAGCCTTGCTTCATACTTAGGAAAAATACTGAATGGAAGGAAATTATAAATCTTGGATGGGGAAAACTGTTAAATTTAGAAGAACATAAATTTAATGATAATACAATAAAGAGTTTTATTAATTTAAAAAGAAAATATACGAAACCCTATGGTAACGGCAAAGCAGCCGAAAAAATAAAAAAAATTTTATTGAATTCGCTCTAAATTTTTTTGAAATGAAGAAACAATATTACGAATATTTTTTGTTTTTTGTTTTTCTATTTATAATCAATATATTATCCACATACGCTCACACTTTTCACTTCAATTTAGAAAATGTCTTCGCACTTAAGGGCTTCACAATCTTAGACACAATAAATCATATATTAAAACCTGAAAACTTTTATAACGACTTTAGAGGCTGGTCTTGGTCAGGACTTAGTAGCATTACTACATATATTTATTTATATCTCCATACTATATTTCATGCTGATATCATTTTACTATCTAACATATTTATTTTTTTTGAAAGTCTAAGTGTCACGCTTGCAGTCTCAATTTTTATAAGACTTCTTTACCCTAAAACCAATCTATTTTTTACTCTAATACCTGGTCTTTTATTTGTCATGAGTATGTCATTTAAAAGTGATCTGTCTAATTTTTCAGCACCCTTTTTTCATGGGCAATTTTACGGATATTCTGATGCTTTTGGCTTACTGGCATTAGCCAGTACAATTAATAAAAAATTTTCTACAGCTATGTTTCTAACATTTATTACTTTTTGTTTTCATCCTATTAAAGGAATTATATTTGGAATAATTTTAATACCAATTTTTTTAATAAATTTAAAACATCTGTTTGTATATCATCGCATCATTGTATTTGGAGTTTGCTTAATTCTATCTATCTTATTTTATTTTTATCTTATCAAAGTCAATGTTCCATTATTAACTATGTCAAATGAAGAGTTTAATTTTCATAGTAGATTCTTTCAACATCACTGGTATCCCCAGGATTTAGGTATATTTAGTTATAATTACAATAGGTATATTTTACCTTTCGCAATATTAACGATTTGTGGAATTGTGAGTTGTATAAGAGCAAATTTAGGTTTTGAGAAAAAGAAATATCTATTAATAATATTGTTAAGTACACTGATTTTATCAGCGATAGGTATTGTTAACAATTATTTTCAGATAATAAGCTCTTTCATTCCGCTAGCTTTTCATCGTGCATCTTTAATAACATTAGAATTAAGTGTTTTAATGATTATTTTTTTGCTATGGGATAACATTAAAGAAAGAAATGTTATTGGTATATTACTTTTTATTTCAATATTAAGTTTTTTATATACAAAACCAAGCGTGCAAGGATTTGTAGTAGCATTTATAATACCATTATTTTATATATTATTTCATTTATATGGGATTATATTTGAAAAAAATAATGCTTTTAGTTTACCAAATTATAAATTTGTTAATTATGTCATACTAGTAACGATTCTCATTTATGTTTTTTACTTATCAATGAATTGGGCTGAAACCAATAAATATGGTCCTGAGTTTCACGATGAAGCGGCTGCTTACAAAGAAGTTCAAATTTGGTCAAAAAATAATACAAAAATCGATAGTGTTTTTATGACAGATCCTTGTATGTCTTATGGTTGGAGAGATTTTTCTGAGAGGTCATCATTTGGCAGTTTACAGGAATGGCTTAAAACAGGATTTATTTACAATAGGGATAAAAAAACATTTGATGAGGGAATAAGAAGAGCTAAAATTTTAGGTGTAAATATAGATAAATACTCTGGAAATCCTCATAAAAGCTTTGGTGAATTATGTAAAATATCAAGAATGAACTATTATAATAGTAATATGGAATCTATTTCTGAAATTAATGCAAAGTATAAAGTTGAATATTTTATATTTAAGAAAACCGAAGTTGATAAAATTAATGAAAAACTAATGATTGTTTTCGAGAATAAATTTTTTACAATCGTTAAAATATCTAATAGTAAAAATATATGACATATTTGAGTGTAATAATTCCTGCATACAATGAAGAAAAAATTATAAAAAAACATCTCATAGAAGTATCTTCTTACTTAAAAAAACAATTTCCTCGAAAAAAAATGGAAGTACTAGTAATAAATGATGGTTCAACAGATAATACAAAAAATATTTTAGTTTCAACTAAGAAAATTATATCAAATTTAAAAATAATAAATCACTTTGAAAATCAAGGAAGAGGAGCTGCAATTATAAATGGATTAAAAAGATCAAGTGGCGAATACATAGTATGTCTTGATGCTGATTTGTCATATAATGTAAATCATATAAAAAAATTACTATCCCCGCTAATTAATAAAAATGCAGATATTACACTTGCCTCTGCACATCATCCATTGGGTAGTATTGCTAATGTACCTCTAGTAAGACTTATAATCTCAAAAATAGGAAATTTTTTGATAGGATTATCTTTAAGTAAAAAAATATATACATCAACATGTTCTGTAAGAGCATTTAAGAGAAAATCTCTTAAGAAACTTGTTCTTCAATCTAAAGATAAAGATTTACATTTAGAAATCATAAGAAAATCAATTTTAGCAGGCTTAAAAATAGTGGAGGTTCCAGCTACATTAAAGTGGAGAGACATAAACAGGCGCTCTAAAAGTAAAAATTTATTACAAGATCTCATAAGTCTATTTGGTTTAAGAAAGTCAATTTTTTCACATCTGATTTTTAACTATAGCTCAAAACCTGGATTGTTCCTAATATTCCCAATTATAATCCTTTTTGCCCTTTCTGTTGCGAGTTTTTATTACATAGTTAAGTCAATATTCATTAATTACACAATTCTAGAACAAAGTTTTTATTTATCTGTAAGAACAACTCTAATAAATGGAAATTTGACTTTTTTGGTTTTAGTTTTTGCAAGTATTTCTCTACTAATATTTATTATTTTCTATTTCCTCTCTTCTCAAAATAAAAGAATTTTTGAGGAAAATTATTTAGCGCTCATACAAATAAGAGAAGACTTAGAAAATATAAAAAAATCACAAAAAAAATAAAATATTATGTGTGGAATAGCTGGAGTAGTTTCAGATAACGCTAGGATAAAAGTTACTTCTATGCTTGATCTTATAAAACATAGGGGTCCTGACAACACCGATACATGGTCTCCACAGGAATATGTTTCAATAGGTCACAACAGATTGTCTATTGTTGATCTATCGGAAAAAGGCAATCAACCATTTATCTCAAAAAATAATGAAATAGGTATTTCAGTTAATGGAGAAATTTATAACCATAAGGAATTAAGAAATGAATTATTATCAAAGGGAACAATATTTACTTCAAATAGTGATAACGAGGTAATCATGCATCTTTATTTAACTTATGGAATAGATGCAATAAAAAACTTGAATGGGATGTTCGCTATAAGTATCTGGGATAATAGATCAGAAGAACTCTTTTTGGTAAGAGATAGAATGGGCATAAAACCTGTTTATTATTTCGAAAAACAAACTGATGAAAAAAATTACGACTTTTATTTTTCAAGTGAAATTAAATCATTTAAAAAATTAAAAAACATAACTTTTAAAATCAATAAGAAATCATTATCTGAATATTTATTATACCAAAATAATTTTTCCTCAGAGACAATGTTTAGAGATATTCATTTACTTGAGGCAGGAACAATTTTGCATTTTAGCAAAAGAACAGGTGTTACTAAAAAAAAATTTATTACACAAATTGATCAAGAAAATAAAAATGAAACAATTACAACTTGGCTAAATAAATTCAATTATTCACTGGAGAATTCTGTAAAAAGGCATTTAATGGGAGATGTTGATGTAGCTTGTTACTTAAGCTCAGGCCTCGATAGCTCAATTATCACAAATTGTGCTGCTGAATTAGGATATAATCCAACCTGCTTTACAGGTAAGTTTTCTGAGGGTAAATGGTATGATGAAAGCGAAGTTGCAACCTCACTATCTGAATTAAAAAAACTCAGGCATAATGTAATTGATATAAAGGTTTCTGATTTAGAAGAAAATATTGATGATATTATATATCATTTAGATGAGCCTAAACTTGGAATGGGAAGCTTTTCTCAATACATTGTTGCTAAAAATATCTCAAAAACCCATAAAGTTGTTTTAACAGGACATGGTGGTGATGAGCTTTTCAGTGGTTACCCTATTTATAAATTTGCAAATACATTAAATAGTTTAAAAAAAGGAAATTTCTTTAAATTTATTAAGGAATTACCTTTAGGAATTACTGAGATTTCACAAGTTACTTATTTCTACAAAAAATATTTATTAGATAATGCTAACCTCATTATGTTTCCAAGTTTATTTTCTGAGAGTTATTTGATAAATGGAATAGATCAGGAATTCACAATGGAGCTTAAAAATACTAATCCTAGACTGATTAAATCGCTTGGATTAGATGACTTCACTAATATTGAGGAAAAAATTTTTAATATATATCTTAAACATTATCTTAATGGCTTACTAATCATTGAAGACAAAGTTTCTATGGCCCACTCAGTAGAGTCCAGAACACCATTTTTGGATAATGAAATGATATCTCTTAGTCAAAAAATTCCTTTTGATCAAAAACTAAATAATGGTTATCTAAAATATATAATTCGAGAAACAGCAAAAAAGAAATTGCCAAAAGCGTTTATTCATCAACCGAAAAGGGGCTTTCCTACCCCGGTAAGAATTTGGATGAGAAATGATCTTAGAAAATGGTATATTCACAGATTAACAAACAAAAATTCTGGCCTTAGAAAGATTTTTCAAGAAAGTTGGATAAATCAAACATGCTCTAATCTTTTAAATGCGAGAACAAAGAATATAAGACAATTGGATGAGATTACGGGCCAAAAAATGTGGCAGTTATTAAGTTTGGAGTCATGGTTAAATAAATTTTTTTAAAACTTAAAATATCAAATGTCGTATAAAAAAAATTTCTTCATCTTTGAAAATTATATTCCAAGGAATAAAATAAGTTTAATTGAAAATTATGTAAAATCTCGTAACGAGCCTAAAAAAATAAATAAAGACTTTAAGATTGTATTTGTACGTTTGCCCAACTGGGCAATTATTGATAAAAATATTAAAAATTACACAATACCTGTCATAAAAGATTTTGTTATTGGAAATAATTTGGAATACAAACAAGTTGAATGGATTGATTACGCCCTATTTCTTCTTACAAATAACCCTGAGTTAATTTCAAAAATAAAAAACAAAAATAAAAGTAATAGTTATAATAATTTTCTTAGCAATAAACAAAAAATAATTTACTCCAAAGCATGGGTTAATAGGATCCTAATTTTTCTTAGAATGTGGATATCAAGAGAAATAGGTAAAGATGCTGATGAAATATTTGGACCATTACCTAAACCAGAAATTTTACTTACTCATGATATTGATTACATAAAAACAACATTACAAATGCGATTAAAATACTTCGTAAAAATAATTATCACATTCACATCAAATAATAAGATGTTATTAAATTTTCTAAAGTTATTTAAGAATACTACTTTTTGGGAATTCAATAAAATTATTGAGCTTGAAAAAAAATATGATAAAACCAGTGTTTGGAATTTTTACTCAAAAACAAGTAAGTACAACATATCCCCTAAATCTTGGTTGTTAAATCCAAGCTATAATATTTCTAATAAAAAATTTAAAAAATTATTTAACTCCTTGAGGAAGTCTAAACATAAAATTGGTCTTCATCAAAGCTATGAGTCGTATAATAAATATAAAGTAATGAAATTAGAAAAACTTAAAATAGAATCCGTTACTGAAGAAAAAGTGAAAATATGCCGACAGCACTGGTTACATTTTGATATATTTAAAACATGGAGTATTCAAGAAGCGTGTGGTTTCGAATTAGATCTATCGCTTGGTTTTAACGATAATTGGGGTTTTAGAAATAGTTCAGCATTTAAATGTCCTGCATGGTTAAATGATAAAGAAGAATTCAGTAAAAGTTTATTTTCACTTCCGCTTATTTTAATGGATTCACACTTATTCGATAATTATAAAACTTACGAGAAAAGGACTGAAATAATTGATAGGGTTTTAGATGAAATAATGGTCACTCGTGGCAACGCAAGTATAGTTTGGCATCAACGTGTGTTTAATCCTGAGTATGGATGGGACAAAGAATATAAATATCTACTTGAAGGCATGAAAGAGAGAGAAATATTATGAATATTTATAAAGATAAAATTATCTCGTGTTTGCCAAGAATTTTGGGAAGTTTTAATTTTGATGAGACCGACGATAAATATGGTGTTGGTGATCGAAAGTACGTTTTTTGGAAATTAAGTGACTTTGCTAATGGTTCTTATCAAGGATTAGTACTTGGACTAACAATTATTTATAAAATGAGATTTTTTCCAAATTATATCTCAAAGAAAAAATTATTAAGTAGAATTAAAATTATAGCTTTTGGAACTGAAAATATATTAAGAAATAATGGCTCACTTGAAGAATCATTTCCGTTTGAGTCTTCTTATTGTGTGACAGCGCAAGTACTAGCAGATCTATTATATAGCTACGAATTAATATCAAATAATTTAACCAAAGAAGAGAAAAAAAGATGGATAGACATGTGCTCAAAAATGAAATCATTTCTGCTTATACATGATGAAACTCATGGAGAAATATCAAACCATATTGCCTGTGCCCTACTCGCGCTTACAAGATGGAATAATTTAAGAAAAGAGAAAGCTGTCAGAGAAAAAATAGGTAAACTTAGGGAGAAATTATTATCTTTTCAAGATAGTGAAGGTTGGTTCAAAGAATATAATGGTGCCGACCCTGGATATCAATCACTATGCCTGAGTTACTTAACACAAATTAATAATGTAATTAATCATGATAAAACTATTAATCAAATAAACAAATCTATCAATTTTTTGAAATATGCATTCCATCCCGATGGATCTTTTGGAGGAATGTATGGTAGTAGAAATACTAGATTTCTCTACCCATCTAGTTTTGAGATATTAACAAAAAAAAATATTTTAGCTTCAAAGATGAGTAGTTTTGTTAGAAATGGTATTATACATCAGAATTTTGTAACATTGGATTCTATAAATGATGAAAATTTAGTGCCAATGTTCAATGATTATGCAATAGCTGCAATGGAATTTGAAAGAAATAAAAAACTTAAACCAAAAGTAGTTAAGCTACCATTTGAGGAGAATAATCTAAATATTTATTTGAAAAATTTAGGGTGGTTTATTAGGTCAAACAAACGAGAGTATACTGTTATAAATTATTCATCTGGAGGTTCATTTATCCATTTCAGGAATAAAATAAAATACGAAAATCCTGGAATTATATTTAAAATGAAAGATAAAATTATGATATCGACACCAAACAAAATAATAAACCCTATTAATTTTGACTCAAAAGAACTTATAACGGATTATAATATGTCAATTTTAAAAAAACCAAGACCAACAGCATCGACAACTATTATTTTAAGATTTGTGTCATTATTATTTCTAAAAAATCTGACACTTAATAAAATAGTAAAAAAATTTTTATCAAACTACTTACTAAATTCTAACAAAAGTACAAAAATTAAAGCACGTCGAATTTTTAAAATTGGGAAATCTTTTTCATATCTAGATTTTTTGCCGAATGAAACAACACCTGTAAAATATAACCAGCATTTTACATATAGACATATGGCAAGTCAGGGGTATTGGCAATTAAGTGATGAGAATGACTCCAAGATTTAAAGCAAATATAAATTATAAAGAGATAGTCGAGTCATTAAAATTTTGGCATAATGACTCTGTACGAAGATTTGAGAATAAATTTTCAGAAATCTCAAAACAAAAATACGTTACTTCATTTGCTTATGGAAGAACTGGTCTTTATGCATTGCTCCAAGCACTTGAAATAAATGACAAAGAAGTGATTTGCCCATCTTACACCTGCATTGTCGTTGCAAATGCAATTGTTAAAAGTGGAAATAAACCTGTTTTTGTTTCAAGCAATACAAAAGATTTTAACATGAATTGGCAGAAAGTAAGGCTTGCTATAACCTCTAATACAAAAGCAATTATTTCAACAAATCTCTTTGGTCACCCAGTAGATCAAGATGAAATAATAAAAATTAAAAATGAACATCCTGATATACTTATTTTTCAAGATTGTGCCCATAGTTTTTTTGCAGGTAAAAAAGATAATACTATAAACAAGTTTGGTGATGCATCTTTTTATGGAATGAACATATCAAAAATAATTACAACTATTTTTGGAGGAGTAGTCGCAACAGATAATGAAAATATTCATAAAAAGCTTATCAATTGGAAATCAAAGAACTCGAATAAGCCAAAATTATATAAAACTTTCTTACAATTTATATACTTAGTCGCTGCATATTTCGCTTTCAATAAATATGTTTATCCATTTGTTAATTATCTTGAACGAGCAGGTATATTATCTCGCCTCACAGATTACTATGACGAAAATAAAATAGAGATGCCTAGAGATTTTACAGACGAGTTATCAAAAATTGCGGCTAGAGTAGGTTTCATACAATTAACAAAATATAAAGAAATCATAAAGCATAGAAGAATAATATCATCGTTATATAATGAAAAATTGATTAATGAAGATAAAATCTATATTCCAACATGTTTAGATGGATCAACTTATTCACATTATGTTTGTACTATTGATAATGCTGATGGATTTGAAAAATATATGCTTAATAAAGGTTATCAAATAGGGAGAATTGTAAATTATAATATCGTAAATATTGAAATTTATAGAGGTTACAGGTTAGTAGGTGAAAATATAATGAAGAACTGGCCAAAAAAAATTATTAATTTACCCAACCATAATGGGGTAAACACTAAACTTGCCGCAGAAATTGCAAACAATTTAATTGAGTTTGTAGATCAGGAAAAAAACAACAATTAGCAGCGGCTTATTTAGTAATTTTATATATAAACTTAATTACTAGTGAGATATCAGTAAATAAATTAAATGGAAAAAAATTTACTTTTTCTCTGGTAAATACTTTATCTAATTTTGTTATGATTTGATCTGCAAAATTAGGATGTTCCCAGCAAATTATCTTGTCATAGTTTATATTTAGTTTTTTGTAAGCAAATCTCCTTGTAGTTAAGTATCTTCCTAAACCATACAAAAATCCACCTTCAGCGGGAATTGCACCAATAAATAAAGCTCCAGGTTTTGCAATTCTTTTTACTTCATTTAGATATTTATCTAACTCCAAAATATGCTCAAGAGAGTAAAAACTAATAAAAATATCAATACTATTACTTTTGATAGGTATTAGATTATTATTTCTTATTGTTAATATTGTCTCACAACAGATACTGTGCTCATGAAGTTTTGTTTTTGCTTTTATAAGAAAATCTTCACTTATATCAATAGCATAAAATTTTTTTGGTTTATTTTTCCAATAACTAATATGATCCAAAGAACCTGGTCCTATTTCAACCACATTTTTTTCTTTAAAATCAATGTAGTTTAGGACTTTGTAACCTTCATTATTTACCAATTTGCCTAGACCGCTTCGTTGTGTTTTTTCATAAAAAGATGAATATTTTGTAAGCCACATACGCCACTCTGGGTCGTTATCTTTTAGCAGATTGCCATACAGTCTTCTGTTTCCAAAAAATCTATTAAAAATAAATTCAGGCATGAATCTGTAAAGCATAAATGATTAATCCTTATTTATTAAATGCCTTTTGAGCATATTGAGACCTGCATCAAAAGATATTTCTTCATTTTCTCTATAGCTTAGCTTTTCATTAAGCTCAAATTGTTCAATATCAATTATTAAACCCTCATCAACTTTTTCTGAGACTACGTGCATAGTTGCGTTTTGGTTAAACTTTCTTTCATTGATAGCTCTATTTATAGCCCCTAATCCTCCGAAATCTGGCAATGACGCACAATGGATATTATATAAATTTACACCGGACTCTAATATTTTACCTCTGAGTATGAGAGATGTTCGAAAAAGAAATATATTTTCTGGTTTGAAAGTAGAGTATAATTTAATTAGATCCTGATTAGTCCGAATTATACTTACTTTTTTTTCTAATGTTGATTTTTTTCTATATAATTCAGCGCAAAACATTTTTAACACGAGAATTAAGTCTAATTTACGCTTTAAAAGTAACCTAATTATTCTCATAAAGGAATTGCTTTTATCTATAATTATGAGTGTGTTTTTAAAATCGTTTTTATTAATTATATTTCGATTATATCGATCATCAGATAAGATTAAGAAAGTATTATTAATTAAAGAATTTTCTTTACTTGAGCTTTGAGATACGTTCATACTTAAATATAGTGACTAATTTTTATTTTATATATAGCCAATTAAAACAGATTTATTGTAAAATTGATCAAAATGTTTTTACATTTTGCTATAATAACAGAAATAGGATTTATTAAAATTTTATTTTGGTTGCGGGGGTAGGATTTGAACCTACGACCTTCAGGTTATGAGCCTGACGAGCTACCAGACTGCTCCACCCCGCGATAAGACGTAAAACTATGACGGATCATGGTAAAAGTCAATTTACTAATACTTTTTTAAAAATCTTATAGTTTATAAGATAAGATTGATAATCAATTTTCTCCAAATAAATCTCTTGTATAGATCTTGTGTTTAGCTGAATTTAATAGTTCAGAGAATCTGTTTGCTATTATCACATCAGAGTCTTTTATAAAATCATTGATGTTTTTATATACCTGTGACTCAAAAAATTTATCATCTTTCAATTGTGGCTCATAAACAATTACTTTTATCCCCTTTGACTTAATACGCTTCATAACACCTTGAACAGAACTCTCTCTGAAATTATCAGATCCTTCTTTCATAACTAGCCTAAATACACCAACTATATTCGGTTTCATTTTAATTATTTGATCAGCAATATGATTTTTTCTTGTTGTATTTGCTTCAACAATGGCTTCAATAATTTTATTAGGAACTTTGTCATAGTTTTTTAAAAGTTGCTGTGTATCTTTTGGTAAACAATAGCCACCGTAGCCGAATGAAGGATTATTATAATAGTTTCCTATCCGAGGGTCGTAGCCGATGCCTTTTATCACTCTCTCAGTATTTAAATCATTCATTTCACAATATGTATCTAATTCATTAAAATAAGCTATTCGCATTGCCAGATAGGTATTTGAAAAAAGTTTGACGGCCTCCGCCTCAGTTGGATCCATTAATTCTACAGGCACATCTTGATCATTGACAACTGCAACCCCTAAAAGAATTTCCGCAAATTTCTCTGCATTCTTTGTTTTTCCTCCAATAATTATTCTAGAAGGATATTGATTATCTTTAACTGCACTTCCTTCTCGTAAAAATTCAGGTGAATAATAAATATCTTCAGTTTTATATTTATCTTTCATTTTTTTTGTAAAACCAACCGGTACTGTTGACTTGATAAATATTGGAACAGAAGAAATTGATTTAATTACGTTCTCAATCACAGATCTTACAGAACTAGTATCAAATTCATTTGTCTCAATATTATAATTAGTAGGTGTGCATATAATAACAAGTTCTGGATCTTTGAATGCAACTTCTGACTTATTGGTTGCATTTAGTTTAATTTCTGGAACTTTGAAGATCTCCGAGAGTTCATTATCATCAAGCGGGCATTCTCTTTTATTAATTTGATCCACTCTGCGCTTATTAATATCGTAAGCAGTCACAGCATGTACTTTGGAAAGAAGAGCCGCAAGACTCAAACCAACATAGCCAAGACCCACTACTGTAATTTTCATATCTTTAATTATTATCTAAATAGATTACAAATGCAAAGTAACAAATTTTCACGTTTAGTAGACCTGGCAATGTCCTACTCTCCCATGCCTTAAGACAAAGTACCATCGGCGCTGGAGCCCTTAAC
>MDTE01076554.1_pt1 | contig 15130 bp, 13 predicted proteins | sample 811231 | NCBI WGS metagenome assembly MDTE01 (sample SAMN05326651, study PRJNA326480) | marine metagenome | isolation source: seawater | place: Indian Ocean: Red Sea | collected 2010 | reverse complement strand
TCCATTTCAAAAAAAATTTTTATTAAAATTTTTTTTCTTAATTTTAAAAAACTATTTATTTCCTCAAATCTTACATATGTATTTAATTTCCTCTTATTTTTTTTAAATAAAGATAGCCCCTGATAAAAATTAAATTTTCCTCTTGAATTAATCTTAAATTTATCAATCAAATTTTTTCTCGGAAATTTTATTTCACCTACATAGCATTTGGGATGTTCCATAAAATATCTGCCAATAAATCTTTTATTCTTAAGTTTTTTTAATTTATTTTTTTTTACAGAATTATTAATCAATAAACATGATTCCAATGTTCCAGCACAAATTATTATTTTTTTTGAATTAATTGAATAAATCTTATGTTTAAAACTAAAAAAAATTGAATTTATCTTTTTTGTTTCATCTAGTGTTTCAACTTTGCAATTTGTAATCATATCAAATTTACGATTTGAATAATATTTGGAAAAATTTAAAGGATTCTTAAGTTCAATAAATTTTCTGGTGAAAAATTTTTTTTTGTAAATTTTTTCATCCTTAAGATTGTATGTATTAAATTTATACTTTGGTCCAACTTTTTTGCACCAATTAGTTAATTCTTTATGGCTCAATGGCCAAATATTAATATTTTTATTATTACACATTTCACGATTAGACATGAAAGAGTAAATGTGTGCCCAGGAATTGCTTGTTCCACCTACTCCAAAACATCTAGAATTATTTTTTATTTTTAAATTGTCAGAATATAAATTTTCGGTGAATTTTTTTTTAAAACCACCTCTTTCTATCACTAATATCTTCTTTTTTTTTTTTAATTAAATTATTTAAAATTACAGATGCAGCAGGTCCAGTTCCAATAATAATATAATCATATAATCTACTAAACTTACTTAACTTTTGTTCAACATTTAACTTATTTTTATCTAAATCAAGATACATCATTAAAAATTTTGAAAATTTTTTTTTTTATAATTGATATCTTGTTTTCTTTTATCCATTCTAAATCTAAAAAGTAAATATTTTGAAAAAAAATTTCATTATTTTCTTTAGAGATGCTAGTTAAATTAAATTTATCTAGATTGTCATACCAATTATACTTTTTAATGATGTCAGATTTAATTTCTTTTAATAAAAAAAATGGTAAACCATAATGAAAGCCACTAATAATAGAATTTTTATTAAACGGATGTTTGATATTAAGCTCGTCTAGATAACCATAGATATTTTTAACTTTTTCTTTCAATGATTCGTTTCTGACATCAAAAGATTTTAAATCATTTGCTCCTATTACTGCTGCTATGGGATGCATTCGTAATTTTAAATCTGTAATACCTCCCGCAACTCTCAAGTTTTTATTCAATCTATGGCCTGGGTGATGATTATTTATCATTTTTGAGTATATATTTTCATCATCCGTCAATATTGCACCTCCTTCACCACCTGATATCGATTTATTTCCTTGTAAACTTAAGAAAGATATATCAAAAAATTTCACATGGTTTGAATCGTCTATTTTCATGCCCTGGGAGTGACTTGCATCTAATATAGTCTTTGAACCTTTATTTAAGTAAGATTTTATAATTTCAAAATTTATATGAAATCCAAAGGGATAGGTCATAACTAATAAATCAAATTTCTGATCATCAGTTTTTGGAGGAATAATTTTGAAATTTCTATCAATACTAAAATAGTGAATGTCAAACTCGAATTTTTTTAGTGTTTCAATTACAGTTGGAAAAGTCAAAGATGAAATCAACACTTTTGAATCTTTTTTTAAATTTAATGCTAAAACTGATGCGTAAAAAGAAGCTGTTCCACTTGAAAAAGTTAAACAATATTTAGCACCAAACTGTTTAGCAAAATTAGACTCAAAAGAAGAAACATATTTTGGGTATTTAGAGTACTCTTTTTTTAATATTATAAAAAGAAATTTGAAAAATAAATTAAAATCAAATTTTTTTAATTTAAAAAAGAAATTTAACAATCTAGATGCCATTTTAATTCAAATCTTTCTTATCTTAGTTAAAAAACTTCTTACCATTGTAAATATTTGTTTAATCTTTTTTTAATATAACTTGTTTCATTATTTGATAACTGATGCTTTGCTTTAAATGCATTAAATTTAGTGTGTTCAATATCAAAATTTTCATTAATTTTGTTTGCATTAAGAAATTTAAGAATTTTTCTTTGTTCTTTTTCATAATTTTTAACAAAATCTTCAAATTTAATTTGTAATATATTTTTCATATATTTTTTTGGAATTCTTTTTTTATAGTTCTCAAACTGTTTCATTATTTGCTCATACCAAGTAGCCCAAACTTTTAAATTATAGTGAGGATAGGCCAAAGATCCCCGGGATTTCATACTATTCCATATACCTCTAGGATCCCTTGTAACTATTATAACTTTTACATTTTTAAAGTAAGAAAAAATATCAACAAAATTTAACATATTTAAAGCTTGGTCTAAAACTATATGATCTGTTTTTTCATTTTTCAATTGGCTTCTAACAATTTTATTCAGATAATTAATTGATTGTTTAAAAAATATTTTTTCTTCTACAGGCAAGTACATCTTAAAAAAACTTTGATTTTTATTACCTGATATAACTTTTTTATAATGGAAATATTTTTTTTTAAATAAATTTGTTTGTATAGCAATAAATTGAGGAAAAGAATTATAATTAAGAGTTGTAATATTTTTGATGTATTCGTTTGTCAATGACAAAACTTCTTTATTATAAACTTTTGTAATCTTTCCATTTATATTCATTTCTAGATGAATTAAATTTTCAACATAATTTTTAAACCTCATAATTGCGTTTGAATAATTGTTTATAGAACGGTTTGTATAAAAATTATGATATAAGTTTAAAATTCCCTCCGGGTCATCCATCATCCTAAATTCTTGTCCTTTAAACGGACTTTTATATTTTGTGCTTTTAATTAAAAAGTCATGGATTGACCCACATCCACTGTTACCTGTGCCAATAGTTATAATTGTTTTCATTTATTTAGTTTTTCACATTAATGATTTTTTGCTGTGGCTCTAAACTTTTCGTTAGTTTTGATCAATTTTTCAAAAGTACCTTGATCCTTAAGTTCTCCTTTCTCCAGCAATAAAATATTATCACATTTTTTTACCGTACTTAACCGGTGAGCAATTATGATAATTGTTATATTTTTTCTTAATTTATGTACTGCTTCCATAACTGCTTGCTCTGTTAAATTATCTAATGCACTTGTGGCTTCATCTAGAATTAAAATCTGAGGCTTGTGATAAAGAGCTCTAGCTATTCCTATACGTTGACGCTGACCTCCTGAAAGTCTTATTCCATTCTCCCCTATCAATGTTTGATATTGTAATGATAAATCATTAGTTACAAACTCGTGTAAATTTGCAATTCTTGAAGCATGTTCTACAGCATTTAGATCTACATCTTTTGGATTAACACCAAATGCGATATTTGCCTCTACTGTATTATCAGATAAGAAAATTTGTTGAGGAACATAACCAATAGATCTTTGCCAAGCCCTTCTATTATTCTTATTTATTACCTTACCATCAACTTCTAAAACACCTTTTTGGGCTTCTAAAAGACCAAGAATTATATCTACAGCAGTTGTTTTTCCACTTCCAGTGGCGCCTACTAGTCCAACAGTACTATTAGCTTCAATACGTAAATTAATATTTTTTAATGCAGTGCTAGTAGTGTTTGGATAGTCATAAGAAATATCTTTTAAATTTATATCTGTTGTAAGTTTTAAAGTCTCTTGACTGTTAACTGTTTTGTATGATTGCAAACTTTTTAAATCTTTATAGACACTGTCTAGAGCAGGAGCAGTAAAATTTATTTGTATAATACTATTATAGATGTGTTGTAGAGCAGGCATTAAACGATATCCAGCAAAGGCATAGAGTGCGAGAATCGGAGCGACTTTAATAAAATCTCCACTTTGTGAAATTAGATATAATGTTACTAAAATCATTCCTCCAAAGGTAATTGCTTCTAGAGTAAAACGTGGCATTTGACCAATAATTGATAATGATATGGTGTTTTTTGCTAGTATTTTTGCTTTATCAGAAAATAATCTAATATAAATTTGTTCAAGTCCGCCTAATTTTATTTCTTTGGCTGCGTTAAAAGCTTCGCTCAGTGCAGTAAACCGTCCTTCATTTACTTTGACACTTTCTTTACCTATGCGTGAGATGAATTTTTGTGTCAGCTTATATATTGATAAGTAAGCAGTACCAAGTGTTAAACCAACTATTATAGTAAGTTTAAGGTCAACAAGTATTAATAAAATTATTATTGAAATAGCAACAGCACTTTGAGAAATTAAACTAAACAAAGGTGTTAATCCTTTGTTAATAACTTTACTTGATTCTGAAAGAACTGTTTTTCCAATTTCTGCACTATGACGATGCAAAAACCAACTATATGGTTGATGTAAATACCCCTCCACCAAACGCTTACCCAAACTATACTCACGCATTGAGATAAACCTTGTCTGAACATAAAATGTTAGAGCTTTGAAAGTTAAAGAAAAAAGTAAAAATAAAAATACAACAATACCAAATAAAAATATAAACTTTTGAGTAGTTGTAACACCAAATTTGCTAGAAAATTCATAAAAAAAATTCAATATATGATTATTTTCAATTAAATCAGGGTTTGTTATTACTGCAATGAATGGCATGATTGATGCTATTCCAAGCATATCAATTAATGCCATAAGTAAAATCATTACAAGCAACAAATATGCACGTTTTCGCTCATGATGAGATAAAAGGTATAAAAATTTATTAATAATTCCCATTATTTTTCAATCAAGATTGTTCGTTCTGAAAGGAGCTCACATTTAATTTTATCTATTTTAAGTAAATCTTGAAATTTTTTAATACGTTTTTTTACTTCATTTTCTTTAAGCATAGGAAACTTTTCATTGTTGTTTAAATTTTTAGGTTTATTTGAAAATAAACTTTTTCTGAATTTTCCTAATATTTTTCTTAATTTAATGGCTTTAAGAAGAACTTTAAAACTTTTTAAATTTAAAGTTTTAGAAATACTTTCATCATTAAGACTTTCCCAAACAGTAACTATTTTTTCTGCTGCTAGTTCATTTTTATCTAAATAAATTTTATCGTAAATTATGCTAGGTAAATTTTCACTCGTTTCCTTTAATTGGTTAGATTTTATATTTTTGAAAATAGAATTTATTTTAATCAATAAATCTTTTGGTGAACTGATAGTAAAACCTAAATCATAAGGTTTAGGAAAGTAAGAAATTTCCTGGGAACTTTTATAGTTTATCAGTGGAGTTTGATTAATCATAGCCTCCAGTGCTGTGGTACATCCATTTTGCATTACGGCAAAAGCATTATTTACCCATGCAGAAATAGAATCTTCACGAATAACATAAATATTAGGAATGTCTTTTAAATACTCTATCCAATTGTTGATACTTTCTGAGGGATGTGGACGAAATACAATATCAAAATTATTTTTTTCTTTACTTAAAAGTTTTAAAGCTTCAATAAAATTATATGTTTTTAGATAACTTTCAGCAGTTTGACTAAAAAATCTTTTATCATTTTCAATTTTATCGGTGTAGCCAAGTTTTCTTCTAAATTTATAATTTTCAAGGAAACTTCCTTCACGATTTGCCTGAGCCATATTACTTGATACTAATAAAAAAGGTTTTAATGGAGCAGTGCTTGGAACACCCCAATAATCTTTAAAAAAAGGTTTCCATAAATCTACTCGTGGAGAGCCGGTCATATGAAACTTGGATGAGTGATTGGGATAGAGTTTTTTTAGAAAATTAGTATCTTCAGGTCCCCATCCAAAAACAGCAGCCGTTTGATTAAGAGTCTCATCCGAAAATCTATTTTTTGCGAACCATTCATAATTATTTTGCTCAATCCCACCTTCTTCATCGTTGCTAGTGATTTTAAAACCTTTTTCTAACAGTAATTTATGTAAAGAAATTTTATGTTCTGCTGGAGTGAGTGATTTGGTATGAAATATCCCTGGTGCAAGCACTTTTTGTGATACTCCTTTTAAAATACTCTCTAAATCTGAAACTACAACGCGATGACCTCTCGCTGCTGCTACAGTTGCTAAAAGAAGTTTACTATCCAATTCTCTTGAAGAAATTTCAACATTTAAATAAATATTCATTATTTTACTAAAAATTTATTTCTATTCCTTTGTTTTTTTAAAAAAAAGTTTAATACTTCTAAATCTTTTTGATAATCGATATCAATCCATTTGTCTTTATCCTCTATTAAACCAAAAGTTTTTTTTGGAATTTTGATTTTCTCTTTATATAAATGAGATCTGTAAATATATATATTTCCAGTTGGTAAAAATTTTCCACCAAATTCTTGTGATCTTTTGTTTAAATTGTAATCTGGTATCCAACAATTATTGATTACCTTTCCAGTAAAAGAAAAATCTTTTGCTAAATGCGTAAGACTATCAAATTTTTTATTGTTATCTAAAATTCTAATGGATTTATCTACCAAATTTAAATTCCTCAAAGGTGAAGTTGGTTGTAACAAAATAATGTATTCATAATTTTGTTTTAAATTTTTGATTGTATGTAAAATTACCTCATGAATAGATGTTCGGTCATTTGATATTCTTTTAGGTCTATCTAAAAAAAAAACTTTTTCCTTTTTACAAATTTTTTTAACTTTACTACAATCACTTGATACAACTAGATCAAAGTTTTTTTTTTTAATTTTTTTTGCATAATTAATTGTCCACTTGATTAATGGATTATTTAAGACTTTTACAAGATTTTTATTTTTAATTCTTTTAGAACCTTTTCTTGCAGGTATGATAATTAAATTCTTTTTAATCATTTTTACTCTCTTTTAAAATCTATAGATTGTCCCAAATCTATCCATGCGTTACTAGGTATTGGAAAAACACCAATATTTAATTTTTTTGATACTGCTCTATTGATTAATTCTACAAAGCTTAAATTCTCATTTTTATTGATTAGCTTAAATACTTTTGAATTAACTAAGTACAAACCTGTATTGGCAATATATTCTCTTTCAGGTTTTTCAATAATATTTTGTAATTTATTATTTTTAACTTTACAAACTCCGTAAGGGATTTTGTTTTTTTGCAAAGCACCAACCAAAGTGATATCAAATTTTTTTTTCTCGTGAAAATTTATAAGATAATTATAATCAATATCAAAAATTACATCACAATTAGATATTATATATTTTTTGTTTTTATTTTTAAGCTTATATAAAACTCCAGCTGTTCCCAGGGGTTTATTTTCCTCTAAAAAAGAAACTTTAAATGATGGACTTAAATCACGAAAAAATGCTTTAATTAGTTTATTTTTATAGTTCAACGAAACTATAAACTTATTCAAACCATAATTGGTGAACTTACTTATAACATTTTCAATAATTGTTTTATTTCGAAAAGGTAATAATGGTTTTGGTAATATATTTGTATAAGGCTTGAGTCTTGTGCCTAAACCGCCTGCCATTATAACTATCTCAATTTTTTTATTTTTTTCCAAATTAAAATTGCTAGGCTTCAAATCATCAGAAATATAATCTACAACTTTTTTATTTTTATTAACGATTGGAATTAAATTTACTTTAAGTTTTTTTAATTTATCGGCTACATTTATGTTCGACAATTGACTATCTAAAATAAAATAGCAATTTTTTTTATAGTATTTAGCAATTTTAAAATTTAATTTTGCATTCTTTATAATTGCTCTTCTGATATCTCCATCATTTATTGTTCCTAATAAAGTTTTATTCTTATCAACAACTATCAAGCATCTTAACGAACTATTTTGTAATTTGACTAAAGTCTCATGAATAGTACTCTCTTTTTTAATTAAAATATCTTTCATCAAATATCTCGTTAATTTTTAAATTGTTTATTTAATAATTTGTTTTTATTTTTGGAATATTTTCTAATAACTTTTAATATTTTTTTTGATGTACCCCCATTACCAAAATATAGTTTCATTCTTTTAACCTTATCTCTAAAATTTTGAGAGTTTGCAATATTTATTGATTTTCTAATACTAACACTATCACTATTACATTGAATTATTGATTTATGAAAAAATCTTCCATTTTGCCTTAAACCTATATTTATTGTAGGAATCCTAAAATAAGGAACCTCAATAATACCGCTTGATGAATTTCCTATCACAAATAAACACCTATTTAAATTTTCAAAATATCCATTTACACCTAAAGACTTTACAAATGAAAAATTCTTTTTATTTTTGATTATATTTTTAATAAAACTCATTTGTTGTTTTGTACCTTTTTCATGGCCAGGCGATGTTATTATTACTTTAAAATCAAATTTTTCTAATTCGTTAATAATATTTAAAAAATTTTTACTCCAACTAAAATTATTTTTTAAAGTCTCAGGGTGATATGTGAGAATTACATGATCTTTAATATTTTTGTTACTTCTAAAATTAGATAAGATTCTTTCAACCCCAAGAGAACCAACATTATGTACTCTAAACTTTTCCTCTGCCATTTTTAAAACATTTTTTTTGTAATAATCACAAATTGTGAAATGAAGATGTGATGATTTAGTAATCATATGTCTTACCTGATCATCTAATGCACCTGTTGTAATTTCCCCGCCATGAATATGAAATATGAATTTTCTATATGCCAAAGCTGCTGATATAATTGGTAATCTTTCAATTCTATCACCTAAAATTATAACAGAATCAAATCTAAATTTATTAAAAATATTATTTACACCCCTTTGTGTTTTTTCAAGAGATTTAACTAAACCAAATTCATTATCTAATTTATCAACTGAAAAAAATTTTGAGCTAATTTTAAAATTTAAACTCTTAATATCTTTTATTGTATTACCATAACTTTTCTCCAGATGGGTGCCATGGACAAAAAGCAAATATTCAAAGTTTTTATCTTTTTTAATTTGACTTAACAATGGCTCAAAAATTGTCATATCACCTCTTGTTGAAGTAAATAATGCTAATTTATGTTTCATTTATATTTGATAGTTTAAATTTTAATTAAATTTCCCCTTGAAAAGTTCTTTTTTGCTTTTTTTCCACAAACTTTATCTATATTCATTGGTGAAATACCTGATCCTGGTCTTAAACAAACTAAATTATTTAAACTAAATTTTTCACCTTTTTTTATATCACGTGCCGCAAATAAAGACTTTCTAGCGATTAAAATATTTTTTTTTTCACTTTTAGAGACAAATTTTTTACTTTTTCCAAGTATGGTTTCTGTATTTCTAATTGATTTAACCATGGAAATTAATTCATTTGGATTAAGACTTGCCGCATGATCTGGACCTTCCATTTTTTTTGATATTGTAAAATGTTTTTCTATAACTTTTGCTCCTAGGGCTGCAGCTATTATTGGAACTTGAATACCTGGTGAATGGTCTGAGTAACCAACTTCCACATTAAAACGTTTTTTTAAAAATATCATTGCATTCAAATTGATATCTTCTAAAGGTGTTGGATATTCTGTGTTACAATGAAGAAGAATTATTTTTCTACTCTTTTTTTTTAAAATTTTAAGAGCATTGTTAATTTCATTAATATTTGACATGCCTGTAGATAAAATAATATCGTTATTAAATTTTGTAACATATCTCAAAAATGGCAAGTTGGTTATTTCTCCAGACGGAATTTTTATATAATCTAAGTTAAACTTTTTTAATAAATTAAAACTCTCTATGCAAAATGGAGAAGATAAAAATTTAATTTTTTTTAATTTACAATATTTAATAAGCTTAACGTGCATATCATAAGACATTTCCAATTTTTTAATGATCTCATAATGTGAAATTTTTTTAACATTTTTTTTTTGATATTTTGCTTTAGGTGCATTTTTTGAGACAAGTGTGTCTGCTTTAAATGTCTGAAATTTAACATAATCAGCACCTGCAAGTTTTGCAATATCTATTAATTTATAAGCATTTTTTAGAGAACCATTATGGTTTCCACCAGCTTCAGCTATTATTAAAATTTTTCTTTTTTTTAGTTTCACCAAACTCATTTTTCTGCAATTGCTAAAATTGTGTCTGTTACTTTATGTTCTTTTAAAAAATTATTATAAATTTCAATTTGTTTTTTATTAAATAAGTTTTTAAAAAAGTCATGTCCTCCAGGTTTTTCTTTTAATAACCAGCCGAAATGATTATTTAAATTATACCTTTGAATAAAGGATATTCTTATTTTTTTAAAACCAGATTCTTTCAAAAATTTTGTTAATGTTTCTGGATTATGCCATATAAGGCTTTCAATACAAAATGTAAAATCTTTAAACTTTTGTAAGTTGAATTTTGAAAGTAAAATATCATTTGATGATGGAACTTCTATTAAAATTTTTCCTCCTTTTTTCAATTTTTTTCTTAAATTAGATAGTTCATAAATTTGCCTCGGTAAATAATGTAAAGTTTGTATTAAAGAAATAGTATCAAAACAATTATCAAAATTTTCTAAACTATCTAAGACTTTAACGTTTTTAAATTTATTAACTATAACATCTCTACAAATCTTAGATTTATCATAAGCATATGTTTCTTTTGTAATTTTACTAGTCTCATTTGCAAATGAGCCAAATCCACATCCAAAATCTAAAAAAAATTTGTTTTTTAAATATTTATTTAAGAGTTTTATTTTTTTTTTATTTTCATTAATTTTTGGGGTAATAAATTTTTTTCCATAAAATTTACCACTCCAAAAAATATTATTGGAATATATTTTATGATACTTGCTCTCATAATATTCATCTTTATTTGTAAGAATTTTATTCAAAAAATAAAAATTTTTTTTATAATCATAAATAACTTTTACTTTTCCATTTCTAGTATAATTTTGAATAACCCTGTGAGATGATTTATTATATAATTTTACTTTTTTTAAATCTTTGATTAAATAGTTCATGATATTTAAGCAAAAATATTATCTATTAAATGTGTCAAAAAAACAACAACAACTAAATTAGACTTGAATGATCTACTCTTGGAATATTTAGCGGATCTAATTTTTTATTTTTCAAACCATTATACGAATTAGCAAATCCTATCTTTATATTTAAATTTTTTAATATTGTCTTGCATTCTCGGTTAAAATATCCATTTGGATGAGACATTGAAACCACATTTTTCTTTATAATTTTATTCAATATTGAGTAATTCTTGTTGTATTCCTCTCTTATCTTTTTTTTAGATAAACTGGTAATTGGTATTGGATGAGAGTGTGAATGCAGTCCAATTTCATGACCGTTATTAATTAAATTAAGTATATCTGATTTATTAAAATGTAATTTCTTATTTTCTTTTTTATAATCAAAATTTTTTAATTTAAATAACCTTATCAAAATTTTATTATATTCTGAATTTTTCAAAAAAAAATCTCTTAATAGTCTAAATTCTAAATCTTTATTAGTATAAAATGGAGAAGTTTTTTTCATTCTTATAAAAAAATTTTTATTTAAATCTATAAATTTTTCTATCTTTTTTCCTGTATAAATTGACTTAAGATGTTCTATAAAATAATTATTAAATTCCTCAACAGTTAAAAAATAATTATTTCTAAAATATCGACAACATTCTATTAATCCTAACTTATTTTCAAATTGAAAGGTATTAACAAAAAAAAAGGCTTTCATTTTTAAATCATCTAAAACTTCTAATGCAACATGTGCTTGAGATTTAATACTATCGTCAAAAGTTAAACATATCATTTTTTTTGAACTTTTATTTTTACTGTCTAAAGAATTCAAAAACTCATCTGCTTCAACTATATATCTTTTAAAATTAAGCAGAATAAATTTTAGCTGTTTCTGATTAATTGAACCCTCAGATTTTTTATGTTTAGATTCATCATGAAAATGATGAAACATAAAACCATATCTGTTCATTTTAATTTTTCCTTAAATTTGATCTAAATATCATTTAAATGATCTAAATATAATCTTTATTAATTAAATCTATAATTTTATTTTGTTGCATCTTATTTACTCCAGGATGTGATGGTAAAATTACAACTTTATTCCAAATTTTATTCGTACGCATCATGTTTGTTCGTATAAAATTTTTATAAGGTTTTTGCATATGTAAAGGTTTCCAAAAATAATTTAACTGAACTCCATTATTGTTAAATAATTTTTTAAGCTTAAAAAAGTGATCATTATTTTTTAATATTATCACAAATACCCAATTTAAAAATTTTTGATCATTAAATATTTTAATGTTTAAATTCATTTTAAGACCTTTTTCGTAGTTCTCAAAAATTTTTTTTTTTAATCTTAATATTTTTTCTAACTTTTGTAACTGAGCTAATGCAAGTGCAGCCTGAATATTAGACATTTTGTAATTATAACCAACCTTTTGAATATCATAATTACTTTTACCTTTTCCAACATTAGCTAATGTTCTAACGTTTGAAATTACCAACTTTGAGTTGCTTGAAAATATCCCCCCAGAGCCTGATGTTAATGTTTTATTCCCATTAAATGAAAATGAAAAATTCATCTTCTTTTCTTTTTTAAAATTAAAAATTTTTGGATTATGAGAAGCGGCAACATCAAATAATATTTCTAAATTATTTTTTTTTGCAAAATTTGTGTATTTCTTAAAGTTTATTTTTTTTCCAAATGAAGAAACTGGTAATATTGCTTTAACATTTTTTTTTAATACTTTATGCTTGATTATATTCTTGATTTTGGAAGTTTTTGAATTTATTTCATTTTGTACTAAATTTAAATCTAACTCAAATTCATCATTAATATCAAAAAACCAAGGTTCAGCACCACAATAGATAATGGCATTTACTGTAGCCGCAAAAGTATAGGAAGGTACTATTACTAAATCTCCCTTTTTGATACCTATTGCTGCAAGACCAAGATGAAGTGATGAAGTTCCAGAATTAAGTGCAACTGATTCATTAAATTTAAATTTTTTTGAAAAATCTTTTTCAAAATTATAGATTAAGGGACCGGCAGTAGAAAAAAAATTATTTTTAAAACATTTTTCTAAGTTTTTTTTTTCTTCTACTCCCATAAAAGGGATGTAGGTATTTATCATCTAAACGTTATAGTATTTTTTTGAGTTAATATCTCCATAAAAATTATTTTTAATGTTTTTAATTATAGTTTCTGACTCCTTAAGTAAATCAGATGCCGGAGATAAATCAAAATATTTTTTCATTTTATCAAAGTTCAGTCTATAACTTCTTAAATCAAGATCTTTCTCAACAATATCAATTTTTATATCTTTAAAAAAATTTTCTTGTACTGTCTTTGCAATATCGATTTTTTTATAATTTTCATTATTATAACCTAAATTGAATATTTGAGATTTATACTTTGATGTTTCATCCTCAATTATTTTTGAATAAACTCTTGCTGGTTCACCAACCCACATTAATGGTCTCACCATTTCTGGTCCGAAAACTTTAATTTCTTTTTTTTGAATCGCGTCTTTGATCAAATGATTTAATATTAAATCAAACCTCATTCTTAAAGAATGACCATAGACAGTAGAAGGTCTAAATATTGATATATCTAAATCCTCACTAAAATTATCTAAAATAGATTTTTCTGAGTCAATTTTTGTTCTTGCATACAATGAAACAGGATTTAATTTTGTGGTCTCATCTGCTATTTCATTTACATCTTGAACCCCATAACTACTTGCTGTTGACATAAATATAAATTTTTTAACCAAATATTTTTTTGCTAATTGACACAAATTAATTGTTGCATCAAAGTTAATTGATTTAGTTTCTTCCTCCGATATTTTGCATGCAGCCTCTCCAACGAGTGCTGCTAAGTGAATAACTGTATCTACATTTTTTAAACACTCAGACAAAATATTGTTATCTCTAATATCACCATTAATTATTTTTAAATTTTCATATTTAGAAAAAGATTTAAGTGAATGCTCGTCAAAAGAAAATCTATCCAATACTACAATATCTAAATTTTTATTTATTAATTCCTCGATAACTGGTACACCGATATATCCAGCACCGCCTGTGATTAATATTTTTTTTTTTATATCCATCGTGATGATCCTGTTGTTTTATAATTTATTTTCATCTTTTTGAAGAGATCTGCTTTTTCTAAATATTCACCGGTATTATCTAAGAAATATTTACATCTTAAACTTTTAATAATTAATCTTTTATTTTTTTTAAAAAAAGAGTGATTGACATGATAAATTACACAATCAAACTTTTTTAAATCTTTTTTAATATTAAATGAATTAATTTTTGTTATATTTTTTATTTCATTGGATGTGTAATAAGGATCATAAATTTGACAATTGATTTTATTTTTTCTTAAATAGCTGATTAATGGTAAAACTGGAGATAATATATGTACTTTTAAATCTTCTTTGTAAGATAGTCCTAAAATAGCAATTTTTTTATATTTATTTTTTATTATTGACCTTGCAATTTTGATATTAATATCTCTATCTGTTTTTATAGTTTCTTTTAAAATTCCAAGTTTATTTTTAAACTTACTACCCAATACAACGTACCTGCTAGAGAGTGGAATACAATAACCGCCACTTCCAAAACCAGGATAAAAAGTGCCAATGTTCCATTTAGTGCCTACAAGTTTTAAGGCTTCACGGATATTTTCGTTAGGGTATGCTTCAGATAACTGGTTGGCTAGTGCAATATCTACATGTCGATAAGCATTTTCAAAAGATTTTACCATCTCAGAAATTTTATGTGTAGATGCTTTATGAAGTTTTTTACATATCATAGATAAAATATTTTTTGTCAAAATGCCAGATTCATCATTACATCCCCCATAAACTCTGTCCATTAATTCTAAATTTTTTGAATTATCTACAAACCAATCTCTTCTTGGTGCAACAGCATAGAAAAATTTCTTTTTTTTGATCAAACTTGTAAAATACTCTTTGAGAATTTTTTCAGACGTACCTGGAGTAAGAGTAGACTCAATTATTATTAATCCATAATCAAAGTTCTTTATTATTTTTTTTACGACCTCTTTAAGTATTTTATCAAATGGTCTTCCATTTTTTTCAGTTGGAATAGCTACAAAATGAATCAACGGTTTTTTATATTTTACTTGCTCGATG
>MDTE01186798.1_pt1 | contig 15131 bp, 13 predicted proteins | sample 811231 | NCBI WGS metagenome assembly MDTE01 (sample SAMN05326651, study PRJNA326480) | marine metagenome | isolation source: seawater | place: Indian Ocean: Red Sea | collected 2010 | reverse complement strand
TTAAGTTTTTTAGTTAAATGTTCATTATTTAAATTCTTAAAGGTATTAGATGCGCCAAAAGACTTAGCTTTATTTATTGAAATTGAATTACTGTCTAATACATCAATATTATTTAAATTTTTAAACTTACAGTAGTGTATCATAGGTATTCCAATAGCACCGGATCCTAAAATTAAAATATTTTTTTTTTTTTTTATTTTTAAGATTTTTTCCAAAGTTGAAATTGCCACCGGTATTGAACACCCCATAAGAGGAAGATATTTTAATGGGAACAAATTTTTCTTTATTTTAGTTAATCTATTTTCTGAAACTAATGTGTAATTACTAAAAGTAGTTACTTTTCCTGAATTAATTTTAATTCCATCTGAGCTTAGATATTCTATTTTCTTACATTCCAATCCTTTAGCTTTCATCCAGTGTAAAATAACTAAATCATTTTTTATTACTTTAGAAACTTTTTGCCCACATTTTTCAACGATACCACATGCTTCATGACCTAAAAAATGGGGCAAATAAATATCCTTACCTTTTACACCCTCAATTTCTCCAAATTGCGAAGAACAAAAACCAGAATAAATTATCTTCACTAGCACTTGACCTTTTTTTGGTTCGGGCATCAAAACCTTAAAAAATTTAAGTGGTTTTTTTTGTTTTACTAATACAGCTGATTTAAAAAAACGCATTATTTAAAAAGGTGTTCCAAGGATTTTATGAGTCCAGTTCTATCTAAAGATTTTTTATTACCCATTGTTTTTACTGACTGGGCTGCAGCCAAAGATGAGAGTAATAATGATAAATCTGGATTAATTTTATTCTTAAGACATAAGCCTATTACAGAAAGCATGGTATCTCCTGCACCTATTTTATCTATTGCAGTTTTTGAAAATGCATCACAATAATGAAATCTATTTCGCTTTTTGTTGTACAATATAGAACCCGCAGTACCCTGTGTAACAATCAGATTTGAAATATTTTGTAGCTTTGAAAGATTTTTCATTAAAATTTCTACTTTGTCAGTCCTATTTCTTAATTCGTGCCTAATTTCTTTTTGATTAATTATAAGACAGTCGGTGTTTTTATAATTTTTTAAAGTGTGATATCCCACATTGCTTGAATTTATTTGAGCATTTAATGCTAAATATTTTGAAAGTTTACTTATTAATTTTGCTGATTTCCTAGATATAAATCCGTGTCCATAATCTGAAACTATAACAAGATCATATTGAGGTATAATACTCTTTAATTTTTTTTGTAATTTTTTTTCATCAGATAAATTTAGATTGTCATCATTTATTTCGTACACTCCAAGAAGTTTATTATTACTTATTTCGTCAAGATATCTTTTCTTAATTATGGTTTTAGAATTTTTTTTATTAATAATTTCTAATCTTGTTGTTTTAGATATTTCTTTTTTAATTTTATTCCTGTACTCCATTTTCTCACCTAACATTGTTAGAAGAGTAATTTTTTTTGAGAAATTTTCCAAATGTTTCACTATTGCAATCGCACCACCCAAGTATTCCTCTGTTTTATTGTGTTTTAAAACTAACATAGGATCTTTTCCTGACTTGTTAAGTGGATCGCAAAATGAATATTGATCAATAATTGTTTCACCAATTACAAGTATTTTAAGTTTTTGAAAGTTTGTAAGTTTATTTATAAATGATTTTATATCGATGTTCTCTTTGACTCTTCTTATCACCTTTTTTTGTTTTTCAGATAAAATATCACTAACTTTATTTAGAATATTGCTTGAGCTAAATGTGACTTCATTAGTAAAGGCCATTTTGCCACCAAATTTTTTAACAATTCTTTCTTCTTCAAATATTTTCTTTGTGATATCCATTTGCCTGTTAATGTATTCACTTCCTTTACAATAATAATTTGGCCTAATTTTTTTTATTATATCTACAGCTGATGATTTGTTGCTCAAAACAACATAATCTACAAACTTCAAAGCAGCTATAGCTTCTAATCTGAGATGATCTTTGAACATAGGACGATTAGGACCTTTATTTACAAAATTGTCTGAGGTTACTGAAACAATTAAAATATCTCCCATTCTTTTTGCCTGTCTTAAGTGTCTAATATGACCAATGTGCAAAAGATCAAAAACTCCATGACATAAAACAATTTTCTTTTTATTTTTTTTAATAAATTTAATTTTTGTCAAAATATTTTCGTTTTTAAGTATTTTATTCATTTTATAATTTTTTTTTTAACTTATTGATGTTTTTATATATAGATATTTGTGGTTTCCATTTTAAAGCTTTTTTTACTTTTGATATATTCGACTCAGAGTCTCTTATCTCATTCTTGATCGCTTTTTTATATATAATTTTATGACTAATTAAATTTGCTAAATTAATGATACTTAATCTTTTTCCTGATCCTAAATTGAAAATATAATTTTTTTTGACTTTTTGAGCTCCAATATAAAAACATTTACACAAATCCTCTACATGCAGAAAATCTCTAGTTTGCTTACCATCGCCATATATCGTAAGTGGCAACTTTCGCTTAAATTGATTAAAAAAATTTGTTATCACAGAAGAATAAGGACTAGATTTATCTGTATTGGGTCCAAAGATATTAAAAAGTCTAAACGAGATATAATTAAATTTATTTTTTGAAGAGTTTTTTTTTATATATTTTTCAGCCATATATTTTGATTTTGCATAAGGATTTTTTGGTTTTATTTTTTGTCCTTCGCTTATGGGTAATTTATTTGTGTTACCATAACAGCTAGCAGATGCTGAAAAAATAATTTTTTTAATTTTTGATCTTTTAATAAAATCAATCACAGATTTTGTCCCTGTATAATTTACTTTTAAATATTTTTTTGGATTTTTAATACTTTCTAATACTGATGTTTTAGCAGCAAGATGAAAGAGACAATCTACATTATTAATACTTTTTATTTTATTTAAATTAAGAATGTCGCTTTTGATTATATTTATTTTTTTAATAATTTCTTTTAAGTTTGACATTTTACCGCTTGAAAAATCATCAATAATAATAATTTTGTGACCTTTTTTTACTAAAAATTTAGCTAAATTACTTCCAATAAAACCAGCTCCACCTGTAATAATGAATTTCATAGATTAGTTACTTTGTAGAAATAAAAAATAGCATTTGTGCTAATGAATTTTTTTCAAGAAATTTTCGCCACTCATTGTTTGTGCTTGAATTAAAATTCATTAAATTTTTATTGCCTGTTGGAATATTATTTTTTATCCAATATAAAGTATTTGAAAAATCATGATGTTGCCAGTAACCTTTGGTAATTTTTCGAAATTTCGACTTTTTAAAAGCTAATTCAAGTGAGCTAGTATCAAAATAGCCTGTATGTGCAGTCCTATAAAAAAAACTATCAAACTTTTTGATTCCTAATTTAAGTAAGATATCCTCAGAATTTTCAGTAACTAAAAACAATTTACCTTTTTTTTTCAGTATTTTGTTTAAAAGTGAGAGATACTCAACAGGATTATCTGTATGCTCAATTACTCCAAAAGAAATTATAATGTCTGCTTTATATTTTTGTTTTATCATTTCTTCGGATGAACTGAATATTAAATGACCCTTTTTTTTTAGGTTTGAATGAAAATGTTTTGAGGGTTCAATTCCTATTGTTTTTTTGGATATTTTTTTGACAAGATCAAGAAAATCTCCTCCGCCACACCCTGAATCTACAATAACTTTATTTTTTAAAGAATTTTTTCCAACTTTTGATATTAATTCTTTCTGAAGTAAATTGTGTAATTTACTATAAATTTTAATATTTGAGCTTTTGTTGTAATTTTTCCTATAATTTTTATTTGAATAATCAATTTTTGGTGGGTTTTTAAGAAAAGAAAAATTACACTTTGTACATTTTAAAACCTTGTATTTTTTTCTGGTTTGAATAGAAAATAAACCTGATCTTATATCGCCATTATAAATAACCTTAAATCGTGAAGAATGGCACAAAATGCATTTAGTTTTTTTATTTTTATTTTTTCTCATTTGTTCATTTTTTTCATTGCTATAAATTCATTAGGATCTGTATCGTCATTCTTATTCCACTCATTAAAAATAGAGAATTTTTTATTTAGGAAAAATTTTTTGTTTATAGGAAGTATTTTATGGCTTAAATACTCAAAATTATTCTTTTTTTTATAATTGATCTTTCTTGGAATGAAATACTTTTGCCAAAGAATAGTGCCTTTATAAAAACTCATTTCATCCAAGCCAAAAATGAATGGATCGGAATTTTTAAACTTTTTCCATACAAGAAGTTTTTTATTATTACCCACTTTCATCATTTTTTTTTCTTTTTCAAAGGTCATAAATTCTAAAATTAGCTTACCGTTAGTCTTAAGATATTTTTCACACTTTTTTATTAAACTTTGCATTTTATTCTTTCCCAATCCGCCAATTAAATTTATAACAACGTCTGTACCTATTATTAAATCGAAATAATTTGTTTTAAGCTTAGATGTTAAAAAATCCTTATTAACTATTTTAGTATTTTTAATTTTAAAAGTATTTTTAAATTTATTAGAAAATTTACATCTTGATTTACTTGTCTCAAATCCAAAACCTTCTTTTAAAATTCCTTCTTTTTCCATCCTAAAAAGTAATTTTCCATTACCAGAACCTATTTCAACTACTCTTCCTTTATAATCCTTATTTACCACGTGTTTTTTTAAGAAGACAATATGCTTATCAACTGAATGGATTTTCTCATTACAATATTTTAAAAAAGTTTTTTTATTAAATCTTTTTAAATCTTCAACACCTTCGTAAGGATTTTTTTGTTTTGTCATTATGCTCGGAAATCTTGTAAAGCTAAATCTATTGATTCCTCAATTACTTTTATTCCCTCAAGTAAAGCTTCTTTGCTTATTACAAGAGGTGGACCAATTTTAAGTGATTCTCTACCTGTATGAACTAGAAGAAGTCCTTTTTGTAAACATAGTTCACAAATTCTGGAGCAAAGATTATCTAATGGTTTTTGTTTATTTGTTTTAAAAATTAATGATGCAATTAAACCTTTTCCATAAACCGAAATATTTATTGAATTATATTTTTTTGATATTCTATGCAGTTCTTTATTAAGAATTTTTCCTAAATTTTTTGATTTTTCAATTAAGTTATTATCTAAAATGAATTTTAAATTTTCATAGCCTGCAGCACACACCATAGGATTTGCAGAATGGGTTGAGCTCATTGAACCTGTATTAGGAATGTCTAAGATTTTTTTACTACCTAAGACCATAGATAGTGGCAAACTTGAACTACTACCTTTACCACAACAAATAATGTCTGGTGTAACTTTATAATGCATATAGCCAAAAAGTTTTCCTGTTCTTCCAAATCCTGCTTGAATTTCATCAAAGGTAAGTAATATTTTATTTCTTTTTGAAAATTTAGATAATTCTTTAATAAATTCTTTAGGATAAAAAATTGCACCCCAACCTTGAAAGGTCTCTAACATAAAGCCACAAATATCTAATTTAGGATTAAGTTTTTTCTTTTTTAAAAGTTTATTTAAGGATTTATTAAAAAAACTTTTTGGATTTTTTTTAACATTTTCGATCCATGGATAAGGAAAAGGTAAGTGAATAATATTTGGATCATGATATCCAATCCAATCTTTTTCCTTCTGATTACCACTCATAAATTGTGCGCCTAGTGTTCTTCCGTGCCAATTACCTGAAAAACAAATTATACCTAGTTTTCTTTTTTTATTTCTCTTTCCGTTCATTCTCATTAATTTAAGAGCTGCTTCAGTCGCTTCTGTACCTGAGGAGAGGAGATAAGCTTTCTCAAAGTTTTTTGGCGTATTTGAAATCAAATATTTTAAATATTTTAACCTCTCCTCTGAAGCATAAGTGTAAGTATGCAATAGTGGTTTATTTAAAGTAGCTTTAATTGATCTGATTATATTTTGATTTCCATGTCCCGCATTTGCTAAAAATATAGTGCTAGAGAAGTCTATCCATTTATTTCCCCATTTATCATAAACCTGATGACCCTTGGCCTTTTTCCAAATAATAGGCATTTGGCCGTGCATAGATCTGCTTTCCGTTTTATAGATTTTTTTTAGAAAAGGTATACTTTGTGGAACTGGTATACTAGTTTTTATTTTTCTGAATTTTGTATTGATTTTATTTACCTTAACAGGAAAATGATTGAATATTTTTTTCATTTATTTTTTCTTAATTGAATTTAAAAAGTATAATAACTTCTGTTTATTTTTGTCCTTAAGTGAGTTTATTACATTCAAATCATAAATCTCATCAACCTCAATACATCTTGGGGTTTCGAATACTAACATTTGGGATCCTAGTAATTTTTTTTTTTTGAAAATGAATTCAGGTTTATAGATGTCAACATATCCATTTGGAATATATACAGGTCTAAACTTCTGTCTTGGTTTATCTATATTTTCAGAGGTCATAGATTTATGTACTTTTTCGAAGTATCCTTTGTCACTTTTATAAAACCATTTCATAAAAGTTTCAGCTGATATATGACCAGATCTTAATGATGTTGATTTGTTTTTCCTAATTATAAAATTTATAGCTTTTTTTATAACTTTTGGATCTCTAATAGGTGTTGTTGGTCTTAAATGAATTAAATACTTTGGAAAACTAATTCCTTCTTTTTTTAACCATTTTACAAAATGTAATATAAAATCAAAATCAGTAGAGTCTTTTTTTGATATATTTTTTGGTCTTAAAAATGGCGCTATTGCTCCATAATTCTCGGCAATTTTTTTATATTTTGATGAGTCTGTGCTGATGAAAATTTTTTTTATTCCAGCTAACCTTGCTGCCGCAATACTATATGCAATAAGTGGATGTCCAGCAATCAATTTTATATTTTTATTTTTTATTCCAACAGACCCTTTTCTTGCTGGAATAATAGCAAAAATTTCTCTCGTTAACTTTAAACTCACTTCAGATTTTTTCTTAATTTTTCAGCAACTATTTTTTCAGAATCGTAAAATCTTTTTTTACCATCGCCTAGTGCTTTTGAAATTTTTCTTACAGATGAAACTAAGGTTTTTAAACCATTTTCCTCTAAAGAAGCCGACTGGTCTGTGCCATACATTGTTCTATCTAAGGTTATATGTCTCTCTAAAGAGGAAATTCCAAACACAGATGCAGCTATAGAGATTGCAATTCCATTTTCGTGTCCGCTGTAACCTATGTTACAATTATATCTTTCTTTAAGTGATTTTATACAATTTAGATTTATTTCTTCATCTTTTGCAGGATATGTAGAATTGCAATGCATCAATTCAAAAGAACACTTATTTTTTTTAAAAATTTCAACAGCTTTATCTATGTCACCTAATTCACTCATTCCGGTAGATATAAAACAGTGTTTTTTTTCTTTTGCTACTTTTTCCATTAAAGGAAAATTTTTTATCATCGCAGACGCGATTTTATTAAATTTTAAATTGTATTTTTTTAAAAATTCTTGACTATCTAGATCCCAAGATGAGGCAAACCATTCTATATTTTTATCTTTACAATACTTGTCAATTATATCGTAATCTTGTTCTTTGAATTCTAAACCATTTTTTTGCTGTCTGTTTGTTGTGCCCCAAGGGCTATCTCTATGTTTGTCTAATTCTTCCTTTGAATAAACTTTTTCAATTGTTCTTTTTTGAAATTTGACAGCATCACAACCAGACCTACAAGCAATGTCTATTAATTTCTTTGCTATACTTAAGTCGCCGTTATGATTAATTCCTATTTCAGCTATTATATACATTTTGTTTTCTTAATACTTAAATATTACCTTTCCAATGTTTTTAATCAGATACTGATGTTTTTGTAAATGACCTAAGTGACCATAAATTTTTATATTTTTATCTTTTGATAGCTCTGAACCATAAAATAAGTTAATAAGTAGTCCTTCAAAATAATTCATTCCTCTATACTCTAAATCATAATTTATGTTGCTAATTAGAAATAGTAAACTACTGCTGAATTTATTTGGATCTGACTTTAAGTGATAATCCCAACCATACACATTTATTTTTTTTACAAATGATTTAATAGCATAAATACCTAATAGTCCACTGCCACTTGGAAGATAATTTGACTGAGTAGGTTTTTTAGGGAAAAAGTTTTTGAATGCCCTAAGATACTGTATTTGTTTTTTTTTACAATATTTCTTATTTTTTAACATGAATTTTTCATCTTCTTTTGAATAATTAACATTTTCGTACCCATCAATAAATAATGTCTTAAATTTTTCTTTAGCATTTCCTAGTTTCATTTTTTTTAAATAATTAATTTTGATGAAAGCTTTTAGATAACTTAGACTAGGGTAAACTATCTTTGATTTAGTTATTAAATTTTTGGAAAAAATCGAACTTAAATTTTGTAGCTCCTGTGGTGCTAAGCAACTTACGAGAAAAGTCGGCAAACTTTTATTTTTTATTTTAAGATTTTGTATACTACTTCCTCTTAAAATTATATTAGCTTCATTTAATACTTTTATGTTTTGGAAATTTTTTTTATCAATTATAATTGATTTATTAAATATTTGTTTATCAAATTTAAATTTATTATTATTAGCTGGCAAAACATTTCTAGTAGAGAATTTGTAAAGATATTTTGGAAATAAAAAAATTAAAAAAATCATTATAAAAATATCGCAGTATCTTTTTGAAATTCTTTTTATTCTCATCATTAGTTTTATGGGTGAATAAAATAACTGATTTAAAAATTTTTGTTCAGGAAAAAATTTTAAAATAAAAAAAATATTTAAAAATTTAATTTTATATTTAGTCAGAAAGTTATTTTTTATTTTGAACAAAGATAAAATAAGATTATTAATTACATCATCATAAACTTTTATATCAGGTGTCAAAGTATATTCTTTTATATCTTCTGGAGAGTATGGCGTTGAGTCAGTTTCATATGGAAAAGATCCTCGTATATTCCAAACTCTTTGAAGGTGTGTTTGTTTGTAAGAATTAAAAATATGAAAATTCGTTTTATACAAATTTCCATTTGAAAAAGTAAAAATTTTAAGTATTTGTTTATTATTTTTCAATATTGGCCAGATTATTTTGATGTTAAACTTATTTTGAACAAAATATTTTTTAAGTTTTTTAAAATTATTTATATTATTATTTTTTAACATTATTATTATTTGATTATTTCTTTTTTTATATTTAGAAACGATTTTATAGATTGAACTAACTTTACATTTATTTAAGTTTAAAAAGATATATTCATTATCTTTATAATTTTGATTAAATGAATCTTTTGACAAAAAAAAAGCTTCTTTTGATTTTTGACCTAAAATTTTAATCAATTTAATTATCGAGATCTACTTTAGTCATCGATGACTCTAATAGTCCGAATTCCCCAGGATAATTTTTAATACCATTTTTCCAAAAATCTCCAACATTTACTATAAGCTCTTTAGCGTTTGACATTTCATCAATGTGTTTCCATCCATGACCTCTCATTCCCTCTCTAACAGAGAAGTCTATGAAATATCTACCTGATCTAAGATTTAATTTATTAATTTTGAGCGAAAAATATCCTTTTTTATTAAATTTATTAAAGACTGTTCCCATTTCATCATTTTCAAAAATTGCAACTTTATAAAATTTTGAGCTATTAATTGTTACTCCAAAGTTGAAATTTTTATTATTAATTTCATTATAAACTTCATAAAAAAATCTAATTTCAATAGAGTCACCAGAAGTTACTTCTTTAATTACATGGCCCTTGTCATCGTAAAATTTTATATCTGTAATTTTTAAATTTTTATTTCCTTTTCTATCTTCTCTTTTTTCAATATTTAAATTTATTTTTGAATTTATTTTTTCTGTTGATCTTTTAATATAATAATCAATTGTATCATCTGGTTTTCCATCAAAAATAATTTGACCTTGTTCAATTAAAATTGCTCTATTACAAAGAGTTTTTATTGACGATAGGTTATGACTGACAAATAAAACTGTTCTGTTCTGCTCTTTACTAATCTCATCGACCTTCTTCAAAGCTTTATTACTAAAAGAAGCATCACCAACTGCTAAAACTTCGTCTAACATTAAAATGTCAGGGTCTAGAAATGCCGCAACTGCGAAACCTAATCGAATTGTCATGCCAGAGGAGTATCTTTTTATTGGGGTATCTTTAAATTTTTCTACTCCTGCGAACTTTAGTATTGAGCTCATTTTATTTTTAATTTCTTTTTTTCTCATTCCATAAATAGCCCCATTGAGGAAAACATTTTCCTCACCAGTTAATTCTGAATGAAAACCTGTGCTTACCTCTAATAAACTCGCTACTTTTCCTGTTATCTCAATCCTGCCTTTTGTTGGTCCTGTAATTCTAGATAAAATTTTTAGTAAAGTAGATTTTCCTGCTCCATTTTCTCCAATAATTCCTACAATTTCTCCTTTTTTAATTGTCAGATTTAGATCATTTAATGCAATTAAATTCTTTTTTGTTAAATTAAAGTTTTGAGAGTCTATAAGAGAATTTGGGTCTGGCTTATTTCTTATTTTTGCCCAAAGTGATTGTAAATCTCTGTATAAAGTACCTCTTCCTACACTTCCTAGATGATACTCTTTGTATAAATTGTTGATTTTAATTACATCAATTGTCATTTAAACAGTGTCCATAAAGTTTTTTTCAACTTTAAAAAATAAAATTAAACCTAAGATAAATAATACAATCGCTACAGTGAAACTAATAGAAACATAGAATATATTTATATCTGTAATTCCAAAAAACATTCCCCGAAATAATTCAATTACTGAAGTCATTGGGTTTAAAGCGCTTAAAATTTTATAGCCATCGGGTATCAAACTAAACGGATACACAACTGGGCTTGCGAACATTCCAAGCTGAATGAGAAAAGGTAAAGCTAAACTTAAATCTCTATACTTGGAAGTTACAGAGGATATAATTAAACCAACTCCAGTTGCAATTAGAGCCATAAAAACTAATAAAAGAGGAAAATAAATTAGACCTAAATTTGGGTTAATTTCAGATCCTCTTGTAAAGAAATATAAATAGAAACCAATAAAAATAAAAAATTGTAAAAAAAATTGTAGAAAAGAAAAAATAACAGTTGAAATTGGGACTGTAATTCTTGGAAAATATACTTTACTAAATACTTCTTTGTTAGCGAGGAAAGTTGAACTTATATTTGAAACACAAACACTAAAATATGACCATAAAATAGTTCCTGACATATAAAAAATAAATTGAGGTAATCCATCAGTAGATATTTCTGCCAATTTTCCAAATATAATTGTAAAGACCAAAGTATTTACTAATGGTTGAATCAAATACCAAAGTGGTCCCAAAATAGTTTGTTTATAGAAAACAGTAAAATCCCTTTTTATAAACATTAAAATAAGATCAATATACTTAACAATTTCAAAGAATTTAAAATTAATTATTTTGTTTGAAGGTGTAATAATAGTTTTTTTTGTTTTTAATTTCATATTCAAGAAATATAAAACATCAGCTAATGATATTTTTTGAGTAAACTATTTTTTTATTTTTAGTTATAAAATTTTTTACTAAATGTGACCTCTTAAGCTTAATGGATATTAAATCATCAACTAAATTTGCACCTGCGGATATACTAGCATAGAGACTACCACTTATTCTTGGATTAAGCTCAATTAATATGGGAGTTTTTTTTTTATTAAACATAAAATCGCAATCGTAAATACCTGTTAGATCAAATAGTTTGCTTAATTTTTTTAAAAAATTCTCAATTTTTTTATTATTTTTTAGAATAACGCTTCCCTTGGATGCCTGATAACCTATTCTTTTTCTTATCACATACTTAATTAATTTTCCTTTCCACGAAAGAATATCAATATCTAAATTTGGCTCAAACATTCTTTCCATTAAAATAACAGGAAATTTTTTTTTAAATTGAAGTAAAAACTTATTTTGATTTTTATTAAAATAATTTTTATTAATTTGAACTTCTCTTTTTTTATTAAAATATAATACGTTTGTTTTTTGAGATATTTTAACTACAATTACATTTCTCCCACCTCTTGAGAAAATAGGCTTTATAACGAAATCGGTATTACTTTTGTTGTAATTTTCAATTTTATTTTTTAGATTTGTCATTGATGAAACTTTGTCAAATTTAATATCAATTAGCTTTTCTTTTTTTAATTTTTCAAGTGTATTAAATTTATTATACATAAATTTTAATTTTTTTATTTCAGGACTTGAAATGAATGTATTAATTTTTTTTTTATTTAAAGATAATTTTATAGCTTCTTCATCTGATCCAGGAAACAATATATTTATGTTTTTATTTTTTACGATCTTTTTAATATCGTTTAAAAAGTTTTTGTTCTTTGGTTTCGAGATTTTAGTAAAACTATCATGAAAAACTTTTTTATTTTTAAAGTATATAAAATTACTATTAACAGCATGGATTTTAATGTTTTTATAAAAAGTCCTTTTTTTTATTAAGTAAAAAAGTTTTTGAGCATGCATTCCACCACTGCTCGTAAACAAAAGATTCATACTAAATTTTATTTATGATTTGATTTTTAAGAATTATTTTTCTAGATTTTTTATTTTCAAGCTTAAAGAAATATTTTGGATTTCTACCCAGGTGATTTAAATTTCTAATAAATTTAATATTTTTAAGAGTTATTTTTTCACCTAAGTTTATATTCGTTTTAGCTGCCAAAACTCTTTGAAATTTTTTTTTATTTTTTTTTAATTCTTTCAATAATTTTAATTTACTTGACCCTAAAATTTTCTCTGTTTCACGTATATTTTCAACCATTTTTTTAAATTGATTAGGTTCAAGTGAAATTTTATGATCGGCGCCTTTTAATTTATTATTTATAGTAAAATGTTTTTCTATAATTTTTGCTCCTTTTGATACTGCAATCGCAGGAGTTAATAGGCTAATTGAATGATCTGAATAACCTATGGGAAAATTAAATATTTTTTTAAAATGTTTAATATTGTTCATATCTATTTTATTAATAGGCAATGGATACTTAGATGTACATTTTAAAATTGATATTTTCTTGAATCTAAATTTATTTAAATAATTTTTTAATTCGATAAGGTCCTTTTTTTCTGACAAACCTGTTGATATTATCAAAGGAATCTTCTTTACTATTATCTCTCTTATCAAAGGATAATTATTTGAAAGTCCTGATGATACTTTTATTACTGGCACCTTCAAATTTATTAATCTTTGTAGACTAGTATAATCTCCTGGTGTTGAAAAAAAAATAATTTTAAGTTTTTTTGATAACTTAATAATCTTTTTAATTTGATTATCTGAAAAATTTTTACTTTTAAATTCTCTAAATGATTTTGTAGTATTTAAATAACTTTCCTCTGGGTCAACTGTTTGAATTTTGACAGCATTTGCACCTGATTTAGCTGCTAATTTTATCATTTCTAGACATTTATTAAGGCTCCCTCCATGATTAATTCCAATTTCAGCTATGATAAAAACCTTAGCTCGATCTCCTAATAAAAAATTTGAAATTTTAAATGAACTCACTTTATCTTAATTTGTCTGATATTAAAATATTTTGGTTTTGTATTTTTTTATTAAATAATTTAGTAATTTTTATATAAACTTTATTAGTATTACTGAAAATATTTGTTTTGAACTTATTTAACAGTTTTTTTATATCATTTTTTTTCATATCTTTGGATAATCTTGTTTTTAAATAATTAATTCTAAAAATAAAAGTTTTTACTTTAAATTTTTTTAATTCCTTATTTAGTATTTCAGCAAAAGTTTCAATTGCGATTTTAGATGAAGAGTATGTTGAGGTTCCAATATCTTTAACTACAACTGCTGATGAAGAAAAAAAAAGTATCATACCACTATTATTTTTAATCATTAATTTTGAAATTTTCTTAGCTATTAAGATTGAAGATATTAAGTTAATAGAAATAGTTTTTATTATATTTTTTTCAGTTTCAAAATAATTTAGATTTCTTTCATAATATGCAGCATTAAGGATCAGTAAATCAATAAGATTAGATGATTCTTTTGATACTTTTTCAATCCACTTTTCTATCTCATTTTTTTTTTCTAAATTCAATACAAAATGCTTATAATTTTTGTGGGAAATATTAGATTTTGATCTTGAACAACCCCACACAAAGTTTCCAGATTTTAAGAATTTTCTTGCTAACTCTAAACCTATTCCGTTTGAAGTACCTGTAATTATAATATTTTTTCTATTCAAATTTATAAATTCCACCACTTAAAGAATAACCCACACCAAATCCCATAAGCAGAAATGGTTTATTTTTTGGTATTCTATTATTTTTTAGAGACTCAATTACACCTATTGGTATCGTAGAAGATACAGTATTTCCGATAAACTCGATATTATTAAAAAATTTTTCATTTGGTATATTAAGTTTTTGCTGGATAGTTTTTAAAACGATATGACTAGCCTGATGGAAAATAAAATAAGATACATCATTTATTTTTAATTTAGCTTTTTTTAGAAGTTCATTTACAGCAAATGGGACCTTTTCTGATGTAAATGTAAAAACTTCTAATCCATTCATATACAGCTCTTTTTTATTATTTAAACAAAGATTTTTGTTCCCTGTTCCATCGGTTAGATAAATTGATGACATTATTTTGGGAACTGATTTTTTATTAATAAATAAACTTGATGCTGCATCACTAAAAATTGGAAGACAAGTTTTATCATTTTTCAAGATGTTTTTTGTATATGTTTCTGAACATATTATTAAGGAATTACTAAACTCTCTATTTTTTATAAGATTGATTGCCAAATTAAATGCATAAGGAAAAGAAGAACATCCCTGTATTATATCTAGCACATAACAATTTTCAGCTAGGTTCAAATCTTTATGAAGTAGACTGCCACTCGAAGGTATTGTTGAAATAGGTGATTGAGTTAAAAATATTAAGCTTTCAACTTTTTCTTTGATAGACTTTAAGTTTTTTTTTCCAACTTCACAAGCAAGCGTATGCGTATTTTCATTTTTTGATGATCTATATATAAATTTTATTCCAGTTTTCTTAAAAACTTGCTCAAAGTTTAAATTTTTATTTTTTAAAAATTCCTCTTTAAGATTTATTTTTTTAGACCCAAG
>MDTE01204166.1_pt1 | contig 15132 bp, 11 predicted proteins | sample 811231 | NCBI WGS metagenome assembly MDTE01 (sample SAMN05326651, study PRJNA326480) | marine metagenome | isolation source: seawater | place: Indian Ocean: Red Sea | collected 2010 | reverse complement strand
TTGCTGCTGGCGGTACCGATCCACGACGTGGCCCAGGTCCCGACTGCACACCACGCAACCGGATCACGGCCACGGTATTCCAGATCAGGCCGCTTCAGCACGACAGCCTGGACCGACAATGCCTCGGGCACTGTCTTCGTCTGCCTGGTCGCGCCCGGTCAGTTCGAACGGCTCCGCCGTGCACTGGTCCCACGACCGGTTTGAACAACCGTCCCACGTGCGAGTCCCGCCGCATCGCGCCGGCCACTCACATGACCATCCGCACCTTCTCGAAGAGTTCCGCGTTGCTCGGAAACTTCTCGGCCATCTTGAGCAGCTTGTCCATCGCATCAGCCGGGGGCAAAGTGATCAGGTGGCGTCGGATCATGGTCACCGCCGCGTACTCTTCCTCGGTGAAGAACTTCTCTTCATGACGGGTGCCAGAACGAGTGATGTCAATCGCCGGCCAGATGCGACGATCAGCCAGGTCGCGACTGAGCATCATTTCCATGTTGCCCGTGCCTTTGAACTCCTGGAAAATCGCGTCATCCATCCGACTTCCAGTCTCGATCAAAGCGGTCGCCACGACTGTCAGTGACCCTCCCTCTTCGAACCGACGTGCGGTACCGAACATCTTGCGAGGAATCTCCAGCGCCTTGACATCCAGACCACCACTCATCGTCCGTCCGGTATTTCCAACCCACTTGTTGAAAGCCCGGGCTGTTCGCGTGATGCTGTCCAACAACACGAACACTCCGTGGCCGGCCTCGGCCAACCGTTTCCCGCGTTCGATGATCAATTGACCAATTCGCACGTGGCTCTCAATTTCACGATCCATCGAACTGGCGATCACCTCGCCCTTGACCCGTCGACGCATCTCGGTGACTTCTTCGGGTCGCTCGTCAATCAACAGGACCATCAAGTGCAACTCGGGATGATTCTCACTCACCGAATCGGCAATGTCCTGTAGCAACATGGTCTTGCCTGTTCTCGGCGGAGCAACGATCAAGGCCCGCTGCCCCTTTCCGATCGGCGTCAGCAGATCCATCACCCGCATGGTCACGGGCTTGGGCCCGGTTTCGAGCCGGATTTTCTCCGATGGAGTGATTGGCGTCAGGTCTTCAAAATAGGGCACGTCCTTGTACTGCTCGACGGTCATCTCATCGATCGTCTCGATCGTCTTCAACCGCGGTCCCTGCCCCTTGGATCCCGGCCCCACTTCACCCTTGATCAATCCACCGGCCCGCAAGCCAAATCGTTCGACGACCGAACTGGACACGAACGGATCAGAATCCTGGGAAGCGTAGTTTTTCTGGGGATCTCGCAGGAATCCATATCCCTTGGGATGCAATTCCAGCACACCCTCGAACACACCCTCGATAACCGGGATGTCTTTTCGCGGTCGGCTTGGGCCAGAAAACCCACCACCGCCGCCACCGTCTCCTCCACGATCACCGCCACCGCCACCGCCACGGCCACCACGGCCACGTCGACGCCTTCGACGTCGTCGACGACGAGTCGGTTTCTGGACTCCCGAATCATTGGGATCCGGAATTTCACCGTCGTCGTCGGACAACGCCACGGCTCCCTCGGGCAAAGAACGTTTTTCAGGAGTAGCCTGGTCGTCCTGCTGCTGTTCGGACCCTGAATTCGTTTCCGACACCGGCTCTGCAGGCGTCTCCTGGGCCGCGTCGGACGGGCCCCCATTCTCTTGTTCAGCCATCTAGCCTATCCACATCGTTTCGGAATGTCCGCTGCACTGTTGCAGGCGGTTGTTCTCAATTGGTTGCCGTCACTCGACTCGTCCAGGTCACCGGAAAAACAACCCGCGGTAGCCCACGTTGTTTGACGGCGCAGCCACTGGCACGCACCAGATCCGGACCTACCAGAACCCATCCCGTGTTCGGTTCAGCCCTCAGACAGGTTCGGAACATTTCCTGCCCCTGTTGCTACAACCGGAAACTGTGCCCGGTGCCGAGGGATCCCGCGTCGGGGATTGAGCCAGCCCGCGAGCGTCATCCGAAGTCGTCTCCAGGTGGCAAAACCGCCCGGGGCCAACAGCAAAGACTCAGAAATCCCTGCTCGCTCTTGGACTGATTTCCATGATACCGCTTCACCCTGACATGTCAATTCCAGAGCCCCACCTCACCCTCCGGCTTTCTCCATTCCGCCCCACTCCACTCAACGACATCCGCTGGCAAACAAACTCGGCCAACTGCTAGTCTGAGTCCTGGCATGGCGTTCCCTGTCGTCGAAACTTCACCTGGGTCGAACCAATGAGACTTGTGCTCCCTCACACACACCGCTTCCGGCTGGAATTCCTCGCGTGCCTCTCCGCCACCATGGTCCTGGTGTGTGGCCTCTGGCTGACCCCCACGTCGAGTTTCGCCCAGGATCGTACGGGGCGTGTTGCCGGATTCCAGCCACGTGTCTACGCCATCACCGGTGCACGGTTGGTGCGTGGGCCTCATCGTGAGGATCCTCGGGGCACTCTGATCATTCGCGACGGTGTCATCATCGCTGCCGGTCCGAACGCCACCGTGCCACCCGGGGCGGTGAAGATCGACGGCACGGGCCTGATCGCCTACGCCGGTTTCGTTGACGCGGATGCCGACGACCTGCTTGTCAACAATCCACGGCTCCCCAGTCCACCGGGACGCCCCGTCGACTTTTCACGCTATGTCCTGGCCGCCACACGACCGGACAACCGCAAGAGCTTGACACCCCAGTTTGGAGCCGAATCCTCTCTCCAGCTGGACTCGACCCGCCTGACGGGTATCCGGCAACAGGGTTTCACCAGCGTGCACGTGATTCCCAGTGGCCGAATCGCCAGCGGCACCGCGGCGCTGGTGTCGACCGCCGGCCTGCCTCCTCGTGAATCGATCGTGGCGGCTCCCACATTGGCCAACTTTGCACTGATGCCTCCCAGGGGAAATGACTACCCGCAAACCCTGATGGGAGCTCACGCCCATCTTCGCCAGGCATTCCTCGATGCCCAGCGTTTCGCGGTCCATCGAAAGCTCTACGCCGCGGCCAGCCGACAAGTCCCCCGTCCACCGGCCGACGATGTGCTCACCGCTCTGGAGCAGGTTCTCGCTGGCCGTCGTCGGGCCGCATTTCGTGTCCACACCCGGGACGACATTCACCGCGCCATCGCCTTCTGCCGGGAACACAAGATCCACCCCGTTCTGCTCGGTGTCGACTCGGCCGCCGAATGCCTCGAGCAACTCCAACAGGGCAGCTACGACCTGTTGGTCTCGATGAATTTTGGCCGGAAGCCGCAAATTCAACGGCCGCCAGCGAACACCAAGCTCATCGCCTCGCTCCCGGAACCTCTCAAGGTTCAGCGAGACCAAACCCGTCAATGGACCCGCCGGGTCCAGGGAATCGGGCAGTTGCACCGTCGCGGGATCAAGCTGGCAGTGGGTTCGCGAGGACTCAAGGACCGCGGCCAGTTGCTCAAGGAAATCCGCCTGGCAATCGAACACGGCTGGCCGGTGTCGGCAGCACTGGAATCTCTCACCACCGAACCCGCCCGCATCCTGGGCCTCCCCAAGCGTCTGGGCACCCTGGACCCCGGCCGACTCGGCCACGTCGTCCTTTGGACCGGCCGTTTCGAGAGGCCCGGCAGTCGCGTTCGTTACGTCCTGGTCGACGGCGTGCTGTTTGAATACAACAAGTCGGCCAAGCCACAGCCCTCCACCAAGCAGCCCGCACAGTCGCCCAACACGGGGGCCGCCTCCCCTCCCCCTCCCCCATTGCCAAGACCGGTCACCGCGGCGGTTTCGACGCGACTCGCCGAAATCGAAAGCGACCGCCTTCGACGGTCGATGACGACCGGCGGCAATGTCCTGATACGCAACGCCACACTCCTCACGGGCACCGGTCGCACCCTGGCGAACCACTCGATCCTCGTCCAAAAGGGCAAAATCGTTGCCATCGCCCCCGAACTGGCCGCCGCCCCTGGCACTGCCGTCCTCGACGCCAGCGGACGGTTCGTCATGCCCGGGATCATCGACACACACAGTCACATCAAGATCACCCAGGGCATCAACGAGGCGACCCAGTCAATCGTCCCCGAAGTGAGAGTCAAGGACGTGGTCAACACCGAGGATGTGTCCGAATTCCGAGCCCTGGCCGGGGGTGTCACCGCCGCGCGGCTTCTGCATGGCTCGGCCAATGTCGTGGGCGGACAGGATGCCGTGGTCAAGCTGAAGTACGGTCGCACAGCTGCCCAACAGGTGCTGGCTGACGCCCCACAAGGAGTCAAGTTTGCCCTCGGTGAAAACGTCAAGTTTCGTACGACTCGCTTTCCCAACACTCGCATGGGAGTCGAGGCGACACTGAACCGCGCTTTCCTGGAAGCCATCGACTACCGACGGCGGTGGATGCAATACAACACGGCCCGACAATCGGCAGATGGTGACAAGCAGTTGCCACCTCGACGTGATCTCCGTCTCGAGGCCCTCGCCGACATCGTCAATCACCGGAAGTTCATTCACAGCCATTGTTACCGGGCCGACGAGATCCTGATGCTGTTGCGAGTGGCAGAGAATCTGGGAATCCGCGTCTGGTCCTTGCAGCACGTTCTCGAGGGGTATAAGATCGCGCCGGAAATCGCCGCACACGGCGCCAGTTGCAGCACGTTTTCCGACTGGTGGGCGTACAAGGTCGAGGCTTACGACGCCAGCCCCTACAACGCGGCACTGCTCGCCGAGGCCGGAGCCAACGTGGTCATCAAGAGTGATGACCGGGAGTTGATCCGGCACCTCTACCAGGAAGCGGCCAAGCCGGTCCGCTATGGCAACATGGCCCCGGACCGGGCCCTGGCAACCATCACGCTCAACTCCGCCAGGGAACTCGGACTCGACAAACGCATGGGCTCAATCGAGGTGGGCAAGGACGCGGACCTGGCCATTTTCAATGCCCATCCTCTCAACTCTTTCGCACGGTGCGAGATGACCCTGATCGACGGAGAGGTCTACTTTTCGCGTCAGACCCATCCGACGGCAATGTCTGACTCAGCACGGCAACGGACGGTCTCGCCGAAACCCGTCACCTGGCCCGCCCCGGCTGACCGCCGTCCGACAACACTGCTCCCTGAAAGTGACAGCCAAAAGGGCTGCTACGCCCTGGTCGGTGGCACACTGCATCCGGTCTCCGGACCGGTCATCAATGGCACCCTGGTCATCCGCGACGGCAAGATCACCGCGATCGGAACAAACGCGGTTCCACCGGCCGACGCGAGACAAGTCAACATCACCGGCCTGCACGTCTACCCTGGCCTGATCGACGCCGGGACGACACTGGGACTGGCCGAGATAAAAAAAGTCCGCGAGACGCTCGATTTTGGCGAGGGCGGTGACCTGCAACCGGACCTGCGAGCCGGCGTGGCGATCAACCCCGACAGTGAATTGTTTCCGGTGGCCCGAGCCGGGGGCATCACCACCGCCCTGGTGCATCCCAGCGGTGGCCTGGTCGCCGGACAGGCGTCGCTGGTGCAACTGGCTGGTTGGACAGCGCCCGAGATGGTCGTGGAGTACGAACTGGGCCTGCGAGTCCACTGGCCCACCGACTCGAGTGACACCAAACGCCGCCAACGGGCCGACGAATTTCGTCGGCTGATTGCACAGGCCCGTCAATACCACAAGCTGCTGAAAGCGGCGCGGGCCGCCAAGCAGCCCGGCCCGATCGGGGATCCACGACTCGACGCGCTGGGTCCGTACATCAACCGGAAACGTCCAGTGCTGGTCGAAGCCCATAGCCGACGTGCCATTGTTGAGGCCATCCAATTTGCCAAGACCGAGAAACTGAAACTCATCATCACCGGCGGCACCAATGCCTGGAAGGTGGCCGACCTGCTGAAAGCACGTGACATCGCGGTGATCGTCGGACCGGTGATGCGGGCCCCGGTCAAAACATGGGATCCCTCCGACGCTCCGTACGCCAACCCCGGCCGGCTGCACGAAGCCGGCGTCCGTTTCTGTATCCGTAGTGACAACGCAGCCAACAGCCGCAACGCGCCCTTCGAGGCCGCGATGGCGGTGGCCTTCGGATTGCCCGAATCCGAGGCACTTCGGAGCGTGACTCTTGGAGCCGCCGAGGTGCTGGGCATCGACAAGCAGGTCGGATCTCTCGAGGTGGGCAAAGTCGCCAACATCGTGATCCTCGATGGATCGCCGCTGCAGGTCACCTCGCAGGTCAAGGGCGTCTTTGTCTCTGGCCGGCCCTTCCGCCCCGAGAGCAGGCAAACCCGGTTCTACGAGCGATACCGCCGGCGATTGCACACCAGGGGCGAGTAGCGACGGGTCCGTCGGCTACCGTTTTCCAATGGCCGGCCGCGAGGCCGTGATGGCAAAGCGGGTCGGTGACTTCAAGAAACGGGCCAGCGTCGTGGCATCACCAAACAGATACAGGCCCCCGTCATAGAAAACCGCATGACGGATACTCCCGGCCACCCGTCGACCCGAATCAAGTCGATGGACCACGTCGTCGCCACCCAACCGGGGTGCAAAATGCGATGGGTCGCCCCGGAACTGCTCGAGTTCTCGAGCCGAGGCCAGGTAGTAGATCTCTCCACCAACCCGACAGGCAAATTTCTTGTCACCCCGTTGCCACCGCTTCTGCATCCACAATGTCACTGGTGAAAACCCGGACAGTCCCAACCGTGGCTGGAGGTTTCGAACCGCGACTTTCTTTTCCGACCGCGAACCAACTTTTGACTTGTTCCCGACATTGTTCTTCCGAGGATGCGCCGCCAGGTAACGAGTGATTGTCGGCACCATCTTCGCAACGTAACCTCTCAGCCCCTGGTACCCCTGGGTTCGGGCCAGTTCCTTGCCATCGGGAGTTGCCACCAGGTCGGTGGGAAGAATCCGGACTCGATAACGGGCCGTCACGGCTGGTTCGCGATCGGTGTCGACCTTGACCGCCACGACAGTGGTTCCCAACTTGCCAGCCAGGGCCCGGGTGTCCAGCACATCCCGCTCCATTCGCCGACAGGGACCACACCAACTGGCATGAAAATGAATCAGCAGCGGCACCCCACGTCGACGAGCCTCTGCCTGAGCGGTGGCGAAACTCTTGTGCCACACCAGCCGAGGCTGAGCAACGACCCGGGCATCCCGCTTGCTGGCCGAGGCCACCTGCGGGGCCAGCAGAGTCGTGACCGCGACAACACTCCAGGCAGCCAACCAGAACCGGTGTCTCGCTGCAATCGTCCACATCGTGTTGCTCTCCTGCTGGCTGGCTCTCCGGGTGTCCACCACCGGCAGCCACCTCGCCGCTTATCGACGACAAACACGCTCGGAGACGCCCTAAAACCCGGGCTCCACGCCACAAGCTCGACCACGACGGACCAGAACGACGAACACGACGGTCGCAATACCACTGGCGAGACCGACGGAGATAACACCTGGACCGGTCCTGACGGCTGGACTACCAGTGGAGTCCATTGGCGGACAAATCCTCGGTATCCGGAAAAATCGACTCGGACCGGTACTGCCCCAGTGACATCGCATCATGGTGCCCCTGGGCCGCCGGCGCGGGATTCGGAACAACCGGCATTGATCCGCTGACGACATCGGCAGCACAAAGGAAATTCCACAGCAACCGGTGCCCAGAAACCGTCAGCACGCTCTCGGGGTGAAACTGCACACCAAACGCCACATGGCGAGTGTGGGCCATTGCCATCACCAGCCCGCCATCGGTGCGGGCCGTGATCCGCCACTCGTCTCCCAGGGTCTCGGGATCAACCACCAGCGAATGGTACCGGGTCGCCGTCAATGGAGATTCGATTCCGGAGAACAGGCCGGAGGCCGAAGAACCGCCCCGGTCGTGGTCAATTCGCGCCACCTGGCCATGAACCGGGCGGGCGGCCCGGACGACAGTCCCTCCGGTGGCCGAAGCCAGGACCTGGTGCCCCAGGCAAACGCCCAGAATCGGCACCTGACCCAGAATCGCCCGGACCAGTTCAACCGAGATCCCGGCTTGTCCAGGACCACAGGGCCCCGGTGAAATCACGATCGCCTCCGCCCGACGCTCGACCACCTCAGCGACCGTCACCACATCGTTGCGGACCACTTCGACCTCGACACCCAGTTCCTCGAAATATCGCGCGAGGTTGTAAACGAAGCTGTCGTAGTTGTCGATCAGCAACACCATCAGTGTCTCCTCAGGCCAAAGCCCGCAGCATCCCGGCCGCCTTGTCCATGGTCTCGTTGTACTCCGACACCGGGTCCGATTCGGCCACGATGCCGCCGCCAACGGAACACTGCACCCAACCATGGCGAACGACAAAGGTCCGGATCAAGATGCTGCTGTCCATCGAGCCATCGCAGCCGACATAGAACAGGCTGCCACAATAGGGGCCACGGACGGTCGGTTCGATCTCGGCAATCACCTCCATCGCACGGACCTTGGGCGCCCCCGTGATCGATCCCCCGGGGAAAACGGCCGCCAGCAGATCCCACGCCGACAATCCATCCCGCAACACGCCCCGGATCTGGGACACCAGATGCAGCACCGTCTCGTAAACTTCCACCCCGCACAACAAGGGCACCGTCACCGACGACGGACGACAAACCCGTGACAGATCGTTCCGCAACAGGTCAACGATCATCACATTCTCGGCCCGGTCCTTGCTACTCTCGCTCAACTCCTCCTTCACCAACACGCCCAGCCCCGGATCTCCCGGTCGCCGCCGGGTGCCCTTGATAGGCCGTGTCTCAACCAGTCCGTCACGGAGTGACACAAATCGTTCCGGTGAGGCACTGACAATCTGCCAATCGTCGTGCGACATGTAGCCGGAGAAAGGAGCGGGGTTGCGTTGCCGTAACCTGGCGTACAGTTCTCGAGCCGGCGCGGGTTGTTGCGTCAGGAGCCGCTGGGACAGATTGGCCTGGAAGATGTCGCCAGCGTGAATGTACTCGATCACCCGCCGGACTGACTCCAGGTAGGATTCTCGCGAGAAATCGCTGAACAGCCCCTCGTGACCCTCGACCGGCCAGAGTGGAGCAAGCTGTTGACGATCCAGGCTCGTCGCCGTTGAGACCGTCTGATCGGTCGTCGACAGGTTTTTCGGTGACAGTCTCTCGACGATCTCGTCGGCTCGCCGGGTGGCCCGCTGCCAACGTTTTTGCGGATCGGACTCGGGAAGCCCCTGGGAGATGACCCAGGCGCGATCCAGGACATGATCCCAGGCAATCACCCGATCGTAGAGACCCGCCGCAAGAGCAGGCAAACAGAACTCATCGTGAACAGCCCGGTGAGTGGTCTCCCAGGCCTCCGAGAGTTCATACCCCAGCATGCCCACCACTCCTCCCTGGAACGGTGGCAGCCCGGCAATCCGCCCGGCTTCCGACTCCGCCAGCAATTCTCGCAACCTGGCAAACGGATCGACTCCCTGGCCAGTTGACTCGCAGGTGACAAACTCCACCGGATCAGCAACAAGGAACGAGTACCGACTGACCTCCTCACGATCTATCCGACTCTCCAGCAGTACCACGTCAGGCAGGTCCGACACCGCCTCCAACGACAGGACCACGTCGGGCACCGGGTCGAGTTCCACAACCACGGGGACCGCCACCACAGGCTGGCTCATCATTGCCCCTCCCCCAGCCGACGGCGATGCACGGCACTGATCTCCGGCTCCGTCAACCGACCCCAGTTCAATGCTTCGTCCTGCACGTACCGTTTCCCCAGGGTCAACGCGGTTCGGGCCTTCGCCAGTTCGTAACCCAGGTAGAAGGCGTGCTGGGAAGACAAGTCGAGACCAGTCTCGGCCAGCACGGTATCAAACAATTCGTACGGGTCGGTGTGTTGCCAGTGACCGTCACGATTCATCACGTGCAGCACCCCACCACGACGATCACTGTGTTCGACAAAAATCCGAAAATTCGGATCGGTCAAGCCCGCAGCCAGTTGCTCCAGTGTCCCCGCCTCCTCTCCTCGCACCGACGAGTCTCTCAACATGACCAGGCCGGAATCGACATGCTTGGGCAACACGCCACGCTCGAGACTGTGATGCAACAGGCGACGTGCGAGATCGAGTTCCATGACGGAACTGCGACACCAGTTGATCACCTCGGTCGTCAACACGCTGCCCACTCGAAGTTCCTGGCAAATCGCCGCGAGAATCATGTTGACCCCCGCACTGTCGACCTCGGTCAATTCGGTCACATTCCCCGTCCCCATCATCATCTCGGCCCGTGGCCAACGTCGCCGGGCCTCGAAGAACCGCTCGAGCGACGATGCGAATCCGAGCCCAATCGGTTCCAGGATCGGGTCAATCCGGAAATCAACGCCATCGTCGGCCAGCCGGTCGAGGACCGGCCCAAGAGATTCCAGGCCCGCGGACATCGTGGGAATGGCGACCACCGAAGCCCCGGCTGTTGCCGCAAGCGGTGACAGCCAGTCGACGTTGGACGGATCACAACTGAGCACCAGTTCGGCGCCACCAGCCAGGGCCGACTCAACCTCCGATCGATCAAAACTGTCGATCGACACACGAAACCCCGACTCGACCAGGCGTCGCGTCGCAGTCTCAACCCCCGGCCATGCCTCGCCTGGAACCATCCCCAGGTCGATCACGTCAGCCCCCGAATCGACCAACCGTTGCGCCTCGGACACCAACTCGTCATCACTCAAACGTGACGCGTGATTGATCTCGGCCAGGATCTCGATGGAATACGTCTCCAGCGATTCTTGACGGCGACCGGCAACGCCCAGGTACTCGGGCAGGTCGTACAGGTCCTTGGGGCCGCGATCGACGGGCATCCCCAGCGCCCTGCCAAGTGTTTCGAGATCCCCCTGGCACCAGCCGGGCAACACGACACGGTCAAAGCCGTCGGGAGGATCGAGCCGACGGGCGACCAGGTCCGTGTGCAACAATGCCGCGACGCTCACGCCCAGCACCGCCACATCCCAGGACCACCCGGTTCCACCCGATGCTCCCGCGAGCACGTCGCGCAGCGGCAACTCGGCCAGGCGGCCGGTCACAAACAGGATCCGCTCCTTCGTTGTCACTCACTTCACCCAGGTCTTTGGGAAACCGTCCAGGGGCGAGTCCTCTCCGGGTGTCCACATCGCGATCTCCTCGATCCGTGATGCCAACGCCGTGTCGTGGGTCGTGATGCCCCGAACACGATGCGTCTGCAGCTTGACCTTGACCCGGGCGTAGCCGAGTTCCAGATCGGGATGATGCCAGGCGGATTCGGCGGCGTAGCCGATCGCTGCAGCCAGCGCCAGCGTGTGAGGCCACCCAGGAGTCTGGTAGCTCCGCTGCAGCCAGCCGTCTTTCAACTCCCAGCCGGGCAGTGATTCCAGCGCTGTCCTGATCTGGTCCTCGTTCAACACCACGTCGTCAGCCATCACTGTGCCTCCAATTGATTCTGTGGAATCGGGTTCTCCCAACGGGGCCGCTATCGCTCGGCTCCACCGTTGGCGTAGATCACTTGTCCGGTCAGGTAATCCGATTCCCGGCTCAACAGGAATCGGGCCAGGTGAGCCACGTCGGCTGGTTCACCCCAACGCCCCAACGGGGTTTCATCCAGGACACGTCGCTGCCAGGCCTCCGAAGCCGTTTCACCCCAGGCGGTGCGAATCCAACCGGCGGCGATGCAATTGACCCTGACGGTGGGAGCAAGGCTCAGCGCCAGCGAACGTGTGAAGGACATCACCGCCCCCTTGGCCGCGGCAAACAACTCACCGCTGTCTCCTTCCATCCCGCGCTCGGCCTGGTCCCACCCGATATTCAGTACCACGCCGCCCCCCGTCTCGTGCATCCGGCGTCCCGCTTCACGCGCGAGACGGATAGTCGCTCGCACATCCACTTCCCACAACGCGGCCAGTTTCTCGTCGAATCCCCAGGACGACTCATCACCGGTCAACAAGTCGACCCCGGCATTGTTGACCCAGGCATCGACGTGGCCCAGCGCCTGCCAACTGCGTTCCAGCATCGCGTCGGCCTCACCGGTGTCCGAAAGGTCGGCGACCAGCAGATGGGCCTCTCCCCCCGAACTCCGAATCGACTCGACAAGGGATTCAGCCGATTCAATCGACCTGCGACAGTGAACCAGCACACGAGCTCCCGCGCGTGACAACTCACATGCCATGGCGCGTCCCACACCACTGGACGAACCGGTGATCACCACCCCGAGTCCATCGAGCCGACAAAATCCGCTCGACTCATGTCCGTTGTCACTCATTGCCCAACACGCTCAGCCATGCGTCGGCCGTTTGCCGCAGTGCACAAGAAACCAAAATCCACCGTCAATATCGGACGAATTTCTTCAACCAACTCATTGACGGTTTTTCCTACCCCCACCATAATGACAACGTCTGGTCGATTCGACTCGATTCTGAGTCACGCGATCGGTATCGGTAACAGCCGTTAGGCCTCCTGTTCTACGCAATCCACTCAAGTTCACTTCGTGCGACCCATTCGGGTGCGGTGCTGTTACCTCAGTTTGATACGTCATTTCTGACAGAACACCAATTTCCAAAACAAGTTACCTGCCCAATCCGGTTAACCCCTCGGTAGTACCGTGGGGTCGTTCCACCGTATTGGTTTCCGCGGGATCGTTGCTCCTTCACCCTGTGAAGGTGGCGCAGATTCCGGGCAAGCCTACCGGTCGATTTCGCCGGATCGGGATCCCATCCGTTCAGAAGCATTTCCTGGACCAAGCAGACCGGCGTCAGTCGGATCTTCGAAACAACCAGAGAGTGAAGGATCCACTACGGTGACTCATGCCAGCGACCGCAGCAAGGTGCTTGCTGCATCATCCGAAGCGAAGGCCAAGCAACCAGATGGAATTGGAACCGAGGCCCCAGCAGAGAAAATCGAGAAAACGGACGACACGATGACCACAAACGTGATGGAAGCTCCGCCCCAGGGAATGTTCCTCTCCGACGAACTGGAGCATGAGATCCTTACGATCTTCAAACTGCTCTCTGACGAGACGCGACTTCGGATCTTGTTGTACCTGGGTCGCGAGCAGGAACTGCACGTCACGGCACTCTGCACGCGACTGAACCAGAGCCAGCCGGCCGTCAGCCATCACCTGGCCTTGCTGAGGGAGGCCGACCTGATCGAGGCCCGTCGTGATGGAAAACACAACTACTACTCACTGAAAAGTGGCCACATGCACTCGGTGATCGAGCGACTCTTCACATCGATCGCGGATCCAGGCAAAGACGAGATTCGCTTCGACGAATTCGTGCTGCTCTACGGCAACAACGAATAACGACAGCAGGGTCCTCAGGAATATCGGCCCAACCAATTGTCTCCGGAGACCGCCATGGCATTGCCCCTGGCGGTCTCTTCAATTTGCGCTCTGGATCTGGTAAAGATTGTCCCGGTTACTTCGCGACAAACGTCTGCCCTGCAATTGAGATCCCCACTGCGATTGGCAGATTGACCAGGAAAGCTCATGGAAGAACGCATTGCCAAACTTGCACTAGCCGACGGCACGGTTTTCACCGGGAACGGATTTGGAGCCACCGGGGAGGTCTACGGTGAGGTCGTGTTCAACACGAGCATGACGGGGTATCAGGAAATCCTGACCGATCCGTCCTACTGCGGCCAGATCGTCACGATGACCTATCCACTGATCGGCAACTATGGTGCCAACGAGGTCGACGTCGAAAGCGGCCGAGTGGCCCTGAGAGGGTTCGTTGTCCGCGAACTGTGTCGTTTTCCCAGCAACCATCGGCTGGACTGGTCATTGGAGAGTTACCTGGAACAGAACGGGGTGATCGGAATCGAGGGAATCGACACCCGTGCCCTGGTCCGCCGGATTCGTATCCACGGCGCCATGACCGGCGTTCTTTCGACCACGGACAACGACGACGCTTCACTGGTGAACAAGGCTCAATCGAGTCCCGAACTGGCGGGGCAGGACCTGGTCCGCGAGGTGATGCCCAAGGAAACAGGCGAATGGTCCGAGTCGCTGGATGAACTGGTCCAGTCACCTGTGACCCCTGGTTACGAGGGGCTTCACGAAACGGCTTCCGCCCCCTCCCAGGGACCTCACGTGGTCGCGATCGACTACGGAATGAAATGGAACATTCCTCGCCATCTTCGTCAACTGGGCTGCCGTGTCACGGTGGTCCCAGGCACGTCAACCGCCGCAGAGGTGCTGGCCCACGAACCCGACGGCGTGTTCCTCTCCAATGGACCAGGAGACCCCCGACCGCTGGATTACGCGGTCGAGACAATCCGCGGCCTGCTCGGAGAAAAACCCATTTTCGGCATCTGCCTGGGCCACCAGTTGCTCGGCCTGGCCCTGGGAGGCGAAATCTTCAAGCTGAAATTCGGTCACCGTGGAGCCAATCAACCGGTTCTCAACCACAGCACAGGCCAGGTGGAAATCACCACGCAAAACCATGGATTTGCACTCGACCCGGAGAGCCTCGACGATGACATTGAGGTCACCCACGTGAATCTCAACGACCAGACGGTCGAAGGCATCCGTAGTCGCCGCCAGGGAGCCTTCGGCGTGCAGTACCACCCCGAGGCGTCGGCCGGACCACACGACAGTCACTACCTCTTTGGTGACTTCCGAAAGATGTTGATCAACTAGTGAGAGGTCGATAGAGTGTCCGCCCCAACACCGCCCCGGTGCGGTGTCGCGGAGGCCGAAAACAACTCCACCGACCAAGGACCCTTGGTGATGACGACTGAACGATCTCTTATCCTGTTCAAGCCGGACTGCATTCAGCGACGGCTTGCTGGTCAACTTCTCTCACGAATTGAAAACAAGGGAATGAAAGTCGTTGGCCTCAAGATGTTGCAGGTCACTGTCGAGTTGGCTCGTGAACATTATGCCGAGCACGTCGAAAAGCCCTTCTACCCGTTGCTGGAGGAATTCATCACCGCGGGACCAGTGATCGCACTGGTGGTTGAAGGCCCCGAGGCGATCAGCGTGATGCGAGCCCTGATGGGACCGACCAACGGCCGCGATGCAGCCCCTGGCACGATTCGCGGTGATTACGGGGCCAGCCGCCAGATGAACCTGATCCACGGAAGTGATGGCCCCGAGGCCGCCGCCCGGGAAATCGGCATTTATTTCACGGCCGAGGAACTGTGCGACTACACCCCCACGCTCACCGAGTGGGTCTGTGCCGACGACGAGATGTAGAACCGCCCTCGCC